>Ga0172371_10002102_pt1 | contig 31789 bp, 28 predicted proteins | sample Lak12m_FD_114543 | JGI IMG/M metagenome (GOLD analysis project Ga0172371, IMG submission 114543) | Freshwater microbial communities from Kabuno Bay, South-Kivu, Congo - kab_022012_12m | ecosystem: Environmental > Aquatic > Freshwater > Lake | place: Democratic Republic of the Congo: South-Kivu...
GGCAAAAGCGTTGCATTACCTGAATATTCCGAAGGATGAAAGAGATTCATTTTCGATGACTGATGTTAAGGTTATGTATTTCAATCAGTTCATAACTGATTTTGTTTTTTCAAAGTTGGCTTTCGACCTGAGTTGCGAAAAATACAAAGACCTATATGAAGCGTGCCTGAATATCGGGAGGTTAGCTGCATGAGTTTTTACCTGAGTATTGATTTACGAATGACGAATAATTAATGCAAAACTATTGCGGGGGATTTTTCTTGAGTTCAAGGGCACGGGAAAAGTCGATAACTGATCCCGGGAGGTCTCCCTTGGTCTTTCTTGCAAATCCCCTGAAATAATAGGCATCACCAAAACCGGGCTGTAATTGAAGAGTGGAGGTAAAATCAGCGATTGATTTATCCCATTTCCCCATTTTCAGATAGACAAGACCGCGATTACAATATGCCTCTATAAAACGTGGATTCTTCTTGATAGCCCTGTTCAGATCGCGAATGGCAAGATCATATTTTTCCAGATAACCATATAGACATCCCCGGTTATTATATCCAAATGCATAACCTGAATGACTGGAAAGAAGCATATCATAGGCCTTTTGAGATTGTCCCAGATCTGCTGAAAGACGATAAAAATATCCCATCCCTAGCAAAAGAGTAGTGTCTTCCGACTTATCCAGCTCCCTGGCCTTGAGAAACAGGTCGACTGCCTTTTTAAACCGGCCAACGGTATAACAATAATTTCCATAGTTTACATTGGCCTCATAAAATTTTGATTCTTTGGTAGCATAACTGAACAACGCATCGATCAGGTTCGTATCGGTAGAATTGTGAAGAACCTCGTTTGTACCAATCAGGAAAGAAAAGAAAACCTGATCTTTCGAAAATGGGGAATTTTCCCAGTAATCGGGCTTTTTAAGTTTGGCAACGGGAACCCCAAGTGCATAACTGCAAACGTCAAGAATACTATCAGGCAAATCCAACTCCAGGAAGGCTATCCCGATATAAAAATTGCACATGGACTTTGAAACGGTCGAATCGATACGTGCAGATTTGAAATCCTGGATGGCTTCCCGGAAATATTTCTGATCCAGGTAACTGATTCCCCGGTAAAAATGAACAGCACCGGTGGTTGAGCTTTTTGGATAAAGATCTTCTTTTGTGGAATCTGTAAGAGAAGAAATGTCTGTCCTGTAATTAACGGGAAAAATCTCTTTCAGCTCCATGGTTTGACCGGAAACATATTTTATGAAAAAGAAAAATGACAGAGCTAAAAATAAAAAGAGACGATTTTTCATTTTTTCAGAATTTTCAAAATCGATCTTCCATATTTCTTCAAAAATAGTCTTTTTTAAGAATTACGGTAAGCTATTTTTCATCTATTTTTACACAGGTAAAATCTATTGATTATGAATTTCAGGTTAAAAACCCGCGAATTGCTTGTCTTTATACTTGTATCACTTTGTATTTATTTAACAATTATAGTAGGATTTGCCTATGTTTATTATATATCGGATAGTATTGGATTAACTCCGTATTCAAAGCCCCATACTGAGGTAATTGATTTTGAAAAAGCAATTTATTTCAGCATAGTATCTTTCCACACAATAGGATTTGGCGATATACATCCTACAACCGATTTTGGGAGGCAAATCATCATGATCCAATCTACGATCTCTTTATTTTTCACCTCCATTTTTTCAGGAGTGCTGGTCTATTTTGTTATCAAGCGCCCCAGGGATATTTTTACGACCGAAAAAGTTTATATCCGTCTTCGAAAGGATCAGTATTGTCTGTCATTGCGGCTTGGAAACAAAGGACGTGATATCATTGATCTGAAAAGTAAATTCGAAGCCTGGACAATCGAAAACAATACCCGTATCAGGGCTTTCCGCTGTGAAGAGGAATTGGCCGACCTTGAAAAAATACTGTATTGGGATCTTAATCTTGACGACCCCGCTAACCATTCGCTTAAAAAAGCGCTTATTGAAGCTCTTAAAAATGGAACAATGCTTCACATGAAGTTCTCATTTATCGGTAATGATATGAAAACCGGCGAACAAGTGGCCTACGCAAAATATTATGTTTCAAATCAACTCCGGTTTGGAACAACTTTTGAAAATGTCTATTCCTGGGATGTTAACGGCCGACGGAAGAATTTCAAATGGAAAAATTTCGAACAGATTGAACCGTTGGGACAAAAAGAAATAGAAAGGTTCCTGAACACTATCTTTTCGGTTTCCTGAAAATATCGGGCATCACAAATTCCCGGTTACCGGTTTTTGCAATGAAGAGCACCCAGATGATCCACATGATGATGATTTCAAAATAAAAAATCGGACCGAATAAAATGGTTTGTAATAACTGAAAATGTTGAGGATAGATGGTACAATGAGCAGTAAGTATAACAAATCGTAAAAGGATCAAAACCAGAATTATCCCAATATTTAAAGGGATAAACCAAAGTTTTTTACTCCAGGGTCCGGAAATAATAATGAAAACAAACAACACCAGTAGGATTTGCCTCAATCCCGATAGATTGAATGAGTAAATTATATTAAAGCCATTCGGCAACACAATACTGGCGTCATTGCTAACAACATCAAGATGAAGGCTGGAATTCAAAATAGGAGGTGTAAATTTTAAAAGAATATCTCCGATAAACTTACTTATCCTGGTAAAAAAGTATATGTCATCTATTTCAGCTGAATATGAGTTCCAAATGAATTGAAAAAAATTGAAAATCAAAGTAAATATCCATAATTCAATGAACAGCCGGAGATTCCAGTTTTGTAAATGATCTTTAACTTTTGTTTTGATTCTTATCATAACAGGCTTCAACAAGTTCAAAACCGTTTTACATATCCATGGCAATACGGAGTATCTCCTTTATGTTCGTAATAATCCTGGTGATAATTTTCAGCTTTCCAGAAAGTCTTTGCTGGTTTGATTTCTGTGACGACGTGATAACCTTTCTTCTTAAGTATCCCAATAAGTTTTTCAGTTATCTTTCTCTGCTCCTCTGTCAGGTAGAAAACAGCTGATCTATATTGCTCTCCAAAGTCAGGCCCCTGGTGATTCCACTCGGTCGGGTCATGGATCTCGAAAAAAAGCCTTGCAATTTCTTCAAAAGTAGTTTTTCCAGGATCAAATACAATCTCCATTGCCTCATAATGTCCGGTGGTTCCTGAACATACTTCTTCATAAGTAGGATTTACTTTTGTTCCACCCGTGTATCCAACCTCCGTCGAAAGAACACCCTTTGCTTTTTTCATATAAAATTCAACACCCCAAAAACATCCACCGGCAAAGATGGCCGTATCTGTTTTCGGAATGTTTTGTTCAGGAATAAAATCAAGGGAGATTGAATTTACACAATGACGGGTATTTTTGGCCGTGAAACCTTCTCCGAAAAATATATGTCCAAGATGAGCACCGCATCTCGTACAGACGATCTCGGTACGTTGACCATCAGAATCAGGGCCCCGCTTTATGGCGCCCTTAATCTCATCATCGAAACTGGGCCAACCGCACCGGGCATCAAATTTATCAATTGAATTGTATAGGGGGGCACCGCAACGCTTGCAAACATATACTCCTTTTTCGTTAAATGATTCATATTTTCCTGAAAATGGAGGTTCCGTTCCCTTATGAATAATCACCCGTTCTTCATCGGGGGTGAGTTTTTTGAATTCCATAGACAATTTATTTTGTGACTCGGTACAACCAGACAAGGTCAATAAAAATAAAACAAAAACAAAACTCCTGAAATGTAAAAACATATTATTTGGAATCGATCTACATAATTACGATAAAACGTCGTAGATATTTTAGATAATTCCAAAAAAACATCCGGAGGATCGAATTTTTTATCGACCGCGTTATATTAAAGAATTATAAGAAATTCAAAAAACTGTGATTATCCATGGATCCGGTTAAAATATAAAGAGCTGTTCCACCTTGACAATATTTCCTGCCTTGAAACGTACATATGCAATGCCTGGGTTGACTTTTCCCTCAATATCAAAAGAATGCACTGTTTGTCCGCCCGATTCCACTTTCTGAAGTAAAGTTTGGACAAGCTTCCCATCCGAAGTTAATAATTCTATAGTGACTGTCCCCTTGAATCCCGTATTATAAATTACGTTCAATATGCTGGTAACAGGATTTGGCATGATCCTTACCTTAAAATTCTCAATTTCCTTCATTTTTCCATAGGAATAGTCAACTCCCGGAGGAAGATAATAGTAACCATATGGATAAAGCAGGTAACGGTCCCATTTTTTGTCTGATGATTTTAACGGCACTGTCTTTTTTGTTTTAACTACAGAATATTTTTTCACAGACGGTCTTTTCTTCCGGCAGGGACAATCATCATTCCCGGCACTCCCGACAAACCAAAAACTTGTAAAGAGTAGGATTAATACCGTAATTATCCGGGATTTCATATTGTTTTTCTGAATTTTACGAGATCTGGACAAAGGAGTTTCATTTTTTTCCATTCAATAAGTAAGTGTGGCAATTTTTCCGGTTTTGTAGGTTTTACGGAGGATAACTGTTTTTGTTACTTTTGCAGTCAATCAAACAGACTTCGATGAAGAAAATATTAGGCATGGGGAATGCCTTGGTGGATATCATGATTTCCCTGGAAGGAGATGGCATTCTTGAGATATTAGAACTGCCCAAAGGCAGCATGCAGCTTGTCGACAAGGAAAGAAGTACGTCAGTACTTACCGCCCTGAAAGACTATACAAAAAATCAGGCTGCCGGCGGATCGGCTGCCAACACCATTCACGGACTCGCCATGCTTGGCGTCCCGACGGGATACATAGGAGCCGTAGGTGAAGATGAACTGGGTGGTTTTTTTGTCCGTGATCTTATCAATGCAGGAGTAGATCCAGTTATGATTCACAGCACACAGGAGACCGGGCGTGCTGTAGCGCTTGTCACCCCCGATTCCGAACGGACTTTTGCAACTTTTCTTGGCGCCGCTATAGAACTTTCTGCCGATCACCTGAAAAAAGATATGTTCAAAGGATATAATTATTTTCATATTGAGGGCTATCTGGTTCAAAATCATGAACTGATAATGAAAGCAATTACATTGGCAAAAGAAACCGGATTGATCGTATCACTCGACCTTGCAAGCTATAATGTCGTTGATTCGAACCTTGAGTTTTTAAAAGGTATTGTCCGCGAATATGTTGATATTCTCTTTGCTAACGAAGAAGAAGCAAAATCATTTACCGGTTTTGATCCGGTGGGTGCATTGCATGAACTTGGCAAAACTGTGGAGATCGCCATTGTAAAAACCGGAAGCAAAGGATCTTTAATAAAACAAAAAGACGAAATTTTCGAAATTGGCACGATTCCAATAAATCCTGTTGATACGACTGGAGCCGGCGATTTATATGCATCAGGCTTCCTGTATGGACACGCCAACGGTTTACCACTGCGACGTTGCGGTGAACTGGGAGCCTTACTGGCGGGTAATGTCATAGAATTTTTGGGAGCAAAAATGTCGGAAGAACGGTGGAAACTTGTAAAAGAAAAAGTTTGAAATTAAAACAAAAAAATTCCGGAACTTCTTTAATTTCTTACCGTTATTGACAGTCGTTCTTGGTTTATTCCATATCTTTTTATAATTTTGCAGGCCTTTTCAGAAATTAATAATTTCATTCAATAACTCAGTAACATTCGTTTACCATGAAGGTATACCAGACCAATGAAGTTCGTAATATCTGCCTTATTGGTGGAGCCAAATCCGGTAAGACCACATTAGCGGAATCCATGCTTTTAGAAGGAGAAGTGATAACCCGCCGTGGAACCGTGGAAGATAAAAACACAGTTTCCGATTACAGGCCCATCGAACTTGAACGTCAAAATTCCGTATCAGCCTCAATTCTTTACACCCTTTGTGAGAACAAGAAGATCAATATTATTGACACTCCCGGTTTCGATGATTTTTGTGGGGAAGTCATTTCAGCACTTCGTGTTGTTGACACAGCAATTATGGTAATCAACGGGCAGAATGGTGTTGAGGTTGGAACAGAAATAACCTGGCGGTATGCCACCAGAAATAGTAAACCTCTTATTTTTCTGGTCAATCATCTCGATCAGGAACATGCTAATTTTGACGAAACTCTTCGCCAACTGAAACAACAATTTGGTAAGAATGTTACACTTATTCAATATCCCGTTAATTCGGGCTCTGGTTTTAGTACCATCATCGACCTGCTGAAAATGAAGCAATACAAATTCCCTTCCGGTGGGGGAAAACCCGAAATTACAGATATCCCGGAAGGAGAAAAAGCAAAGGCAGAAGAGATGCATGCAACACTCATTGAAGAACTTGCATCGAAGGATGAATCACTTATGGAAATTTTCTTTGATACAGGAACATTGACAGAAGAACAAACCCAAAAAGCGCTTACCAGCGCACTTATGAACAGAACTATTTTCCCGGTGTTATGTGTCTGTGCCAAACAAAATATGGGAGTCGGCCGTCTCCTTGAATTTATTTCATCAAACACTCCTGCTCCCAATGAAATGCCCGGAGTAAAAACCACTGAAGGTAAAATATTAAAATGCAATCCTTCTGAACCTGCCTGTGCCCTGATCTTTAAAACTTCTATCGAACAGCACCTGGGAGAAATATCTTACTTCAAAGTCTATTCAGGAGAAATCACTGAATCGTTAGACATGGTCAATCCCAACCGGCAATCCAAGGAAAGGGTTTCACAGATCTTTGTGGTGAATGGAAAAAGCCGGGAAAAAGTTGAAAAAATGATCGCCGGCGATATCGGAGCAACGATAAAGCTTAAAAACTGTTATACCAACAACACCCTGAACTCTCCGAAGAATCCCGACGATATAATTGAACCCTCGGTCTATCCCGATCCAAAATTCAGAGTTGCCGTTAAAGCGAAAAGTGCGGCTGATGATGAAAAGATAAGCAGTATCCTGAATGAACTTGCCAAAATGGATCCCACATTAGTTATTGGATATTCGCGTGAGTTAAAGCAAATGATTCTTCAGGGACAAGGTGAACTTCACCTTAACCTGGCTAAGTGGCATGTTGAAACCATTGAAAAAATTCCCATTGAATATTATGCCCCACGCATCCCATATCGGGAAACTATTACAAAGCCGGCTAAATCGATGTATCGTCACAAAAAACAATCGGGGGGATCCGGTCAGTTTGGAGAAGTGCATATGATGATTCAACCGTACAAAGAAAACATGTCGGATCAGAACGAATTTCCTATTCGCGGACGCGATGTCATTGATCTGGAGTGGGGGGGTAAACTCCAGATGAATAACTGTATAGTCGGGGGGGCTATTGATGCCCGCTTCCTGCCAGCTATCCTGAAGGGGGTTATGGAAAAGATGGAAGAAGGACCTCTTACCGGATCCTATGCACGTGATATCGTTTTCAACGTTTATGATGGTAAAATGCATCCTGTCGATTCTAATGAAATATCTTTCAAACTTGCAGGTCGCAACGCATTCAAAGAGGCCTTCAAAAATGCCGGGCCCAAAATCCTGGAACCAATCTATGATGTCGAAGTAATTGTTCCTGAAGATAAAATGGGCGAAGTTATGACCGACCTTCAGGGTCGCCGTGCCGTCATCATGGGAATGGATAGCGAGGGAGCCTACCAGAAGATCATTGCTAGAGTTCCTCTTGCCGAAATGAACCGGTATTCGACAGCACTTAGCTCCATCACAAGCGGACGTGCCACCTATAATATGAAATTTGCCGAATATGCTCAGGTTCCCGGTGAAATACAGGATAAATTACTGAAAGCTTATGAAGACCATGAGACACAAGAAGAATAAACTCTACTTTACTTACCTGTTGAACCCGGCCTGTTAGCCGGGTTTTTTTGATCCATATCATCCGTTATGGCCGATCAAGAAATATCTCCTCCCAAACACGATGCTTTTGCTGTTCTGAAAGTTCGTGATTTCAGACTTTTTCTCACATTCCGTTTTTTTACGACCATAGCTTTTCAGATGCAGGGAATTATTGTTGCATGGCAAATGTATGAGCTTACCAAGGATCCCCTTGCCTTAGGTTTGATAGGACTCGCTGAAGCCCTTCCAAATATCTCAGTGGCTTTGTTTGCCGGCCACGCCGCCGACAGATATAACCGGAAGCGGATCATTCTTTTGTTTACCCTGGTATTCCTAACCGGGACATCAATGCTCTTCCTTTTTTCAATTAATTCCCTTGGGATAATCGCGACACTCGGCGTCTTACCGATCTATCTGGTTGTTGCAATCTCAGGAATTTCCAGGGCTTTTCTTTATCCTTCAATAATTGCATTAATGGCGCAGCTAATTCCCCGGCATCTTTATTTAAACTCTTCCACATGGAGCAGTACCACCTGGCATATTGGCGCCATCACTGGGCCTGCTCTGGGAGGACTTATATATGGCTTTTTCGGTGTCAGGGTGGCGTACCTTTCTGTACTCTTTTTTTTGATACTTGCACTGTTGTTGCTTAGCTTCGTAAAAAACCGGCAAATGCCAACTCAGGAATCCGGAGAATCACTTTATAAAAGGTTATCTTCAGGACTTAAATTTGTATTCAAAAACCAGATACTTTTTGGAACCATGTCACTGGATATGTTTGCAGTATTATTTGGAGGAGCAACAGCAATGCTTCCCATTTTCGCAGCTGAAGTTCTCTTTGTCGGCCCCCAGGGACTTGGTTTATTGCGCGCCGCGCCTATGGTAGGCGCCGTCATGATGTCGCTGATTCTTGCATACCGGCCGCCAATGGTCAATGCAGGGCGATACATGATAATCGGGGTTACTGGATTTGGCCTGAGCATTATTTGTTTTGCCCTTTCAAGAAATTTCTACCTTTCTTTGTCACTCTTGATGCTGAGTGGTTTATTCGACAATATCAGCGTTATAATCAGGGCAACCGCCTTACAATTACTTACCCCCGACGAAATGCGCGGCCGGGTGGCATCAGTTAACAGCATATTTATAGGATCTTCGAATGAAATCGGATCATTTGAATCGGGATTGGCAGCAAAAATAATGGGACTTGTCCCATCCGTGATTTTTGGCGGGGCAATGACTTTGGTAGTGGTTGGAGTCACAGCACGGATGGCTCCTCTTTTACGACATCTGAATTTAAAGTCAATCAGGTAATAAGGTAACCTTGTTACCCTGTTACCTTGTTACTTGGCTTCTGATTATTTGGATTTAAGAGCAGAATAATAACCGGAAGTTGCATCATTCGGATCCTGTGGATTGTAAATCCTAAAGGTTCCGGAGAGGGTCATATTAATTACATCGAAAGTACCATCAAGAAATGCAGGTCCGTAAATACCCGATCCAAGTGAAAGGGTAAAAAATTTATTATTGATACCTGTTATCCCTTCAGGATTAAAATTCGAAATTGTTTGTGATCCTCCTGAATTATAATATATTACGAAATTGAACTGGTATATTGTGAACCAGCTGTTAATATAATCAACATAAATATTTATTGGTTGACTTTGGGATGTGACTCCGGTCCATTTGCCGATTAGTTGGGGATATTCTGGTCCGGGATCGATTTTTTTCTTACATCCCTGAAGAATAAAAACAGGTGAGAAAAGAAATACAAACAAAACAGGAACCAGAAACTTTTTGTTCATCCTTTTCTATTATTGCCGTTGAATTGTGTATGGATAATTTATCTGCGGAGGCTCTCCCATAATATAATAAGCAAAATTGCCAACCAGAACTAAAGTTGTAGGATTGAAGGTGCCGTCTATGTATGTCGGTCCATCCTGCCCCCCCTGTTCAATAATCAGATAAAAATGATTGTTTTCATCGATTGATGCCAGCCCCGAACTATTGCTCATTCCATAATGGATATAATTGCCCCCGTTAGTGACACTGACAATCATTTTGGTAACATAGAGTGTTCCACCGACATTATCTACATAAAAGTAAACCGAGTCCTGGTTTGTGATTTGTAGCCAGTTACCAATCAATTGAGCATTTTGAGGTTCCTTGTTTTTTTTACAGGCAACTGTAAACAGGATGAGGATAAAGAAAATTAATATCCCAAGAATGTTGAGTATTCGGGTTTTCATAAAGTGAGTTTGAAGTTTGAAAATCAAAGGTACTAAGATATTTCATCGGTTCTTTAACCCAAATTTTTTCTAATTTTGAACAAGGATTCAACGGAAATCAACTAACGAAAATGTACGGAAACTTTCAACAACACCTCCAGAAACAACTCGACAGTATAAGGGAAGATGGTCTTTTTAAAACTGAGCGAATAATTACAACCCCTCAAGGCGTTGAAATCGAAACCAATGGAAAAAAAGTTTTGAATTTTTGTGCTAACAATTATCTCGGACTTTGTTCAGATCCCCGGGTGATGGCTGCCTCAAACTATACTTTTTTCCGTTACGGATATGGTATGGCATCGGTAAGGTTTATTTGCGGTACCCAGAAAGTTCATAAAGAGCTTGAAAAAAAAATCAGCGAATTCCTTGGAATGGATGATACAATTCTTTTCTCTTCCGCATTTGATGCGAATGGAGGAGTCTTTGAACCACTTCTCGGCGAAAAGGATGCAATTATTTCAGATGAGCTGAACCACGCATCTATTATCGATGGGATACGCCTCTGTAAAGCTCAACGGTTCAAATATAAAAATAACGACATGGACGACCTGGAGGAGGTTCTCCAGGATGCCAGCGAAGCAAGATATAAACTTATCGTCACTGACGGTGTCTTTTCCATGGATGGAATCATTGCCAAGGTTGATAAAATATGTGATCTTGCCGACAGGTATAATGCACTGGTCATGGTCGACGACAGTCATGCCACCGGGGTTGTGGGAAAAACCGGACGTGGTACAATCGAATATTGCGGGGTAAAAGGGCGAGTCGATATTATTTCTACAACCTTTGGAAAAGCCCTGGGAGGCGCCTCCGGTGGCTGTATCTCTGCCAGAAAAGAAATCATCGGTATCTTACGGCAAAGGTCACGCCCTTACTTATTCTCCAATTCCCTTGCCCCGGCAATAACCGGAGCAACACTGGAAGTAATAAACTTACTTTCAGAAACCACTGAACTCCACGATAAATTATACAACAATACCCAGTTATTCAGAAGAGGAATCGAAAAAGCAGGATTTACTATTGTGGCGGGAGTTCACCCAATCGTACCCATTTTATTCGGACATCTTACCAACGATGCAAAACTTTCTCAGGATTTCGCCAATGAATTACTGGAAGAAGGAATTTATGTTATTGGTTTTTATTATCCGATCGTCCCTAAAGGCAAATCAAGGATAAGAACACAAATTTCGGCGGCGCATAGCAAGGATCAGATTGAATTTGCCATCGAAAAATTTACAAGAGTGGGAAAAAAATTAGGTGCAATTTGATCTGCGGAACAGGTATCGATATTATTGAAGTAAGCCGTATACGGTCAGTGATGGAACGGGATATCGGATTTAAGAATAAAATTTTTACCATCCCGGAGATTGAATATTGCGAATCGAAAAAAAATAAATATCAGCATTATGCGGTAAGATTTTCTGCAAAAGAGGCATTTATGAAAGCAATTGGAACCGGCTGGAGATTCGGGATCCGGTTTGCCGATATTGAGATATTTCATGACGAGCTTGGAAAACCCTTCATCAGGGGTAATGGAAAAGCCAAGGAACTGTTGATAAACGAGGGTATTTCAAAAATTCATGTATCTTTATCGCATCTAAAAGAAATGGCGACCGCCATTGTAATCTTAGAAAAACTCTAAACTAATCAAAATACTAGAAACATGTCAAACATTGGTTCTTACGATGAACGCGTAAAAAACTTCGACTGGCGCATATCTGAAAAAGAGTTGGATTATAAGCCCGGAAATGTAATTAATATAGGTTGGTATTGTTCAGACAGGATCTGCCAGATGGGAAAGGCCGACAAACCAGGATTAATCTGGGAGGGCTCGTCAGGTATGGAAAAAATTTATACCTACAATGATATCCGTTTAAACAGTAACACAATTGGACATTTTCTAAGGGAAATTGGAATCAAACCTGAAGACAGGGTTTGTTTGTTTATGGATAAGATCCCGGAATTATATATCGGTTTCTTAGGAATTCTAAAAATTGGAGCCATCGCACAGCCGTTATTTTCAGCGTTTGGAGACGAATCTCTTTTTGTCCGTCTTGAAAATGCTCAGACAAAAGCCATAATAACACAAAAAAAACACGCCCCCAAGGTTCGCAAGATCCTTGATAAAATGCCTTTCCTTGAACATATCATTATCGTTGATTATGAGCCTGGAAAACCACTTTATGACCGTGAAGTTGCATTTAGTATGGATGGTGCAGAAAAAATTGATAAATTCGATATTTATCAAACCAAAGCTGAGTCTCCCTCAGTTCTGCATTATACCTCAGGAACTACAGGACAGCCCAAAGGAGTTAAACACGTTCATTATTCACTTATTTCGCAATACCTGACAAGTAAATGGGTTCTGGACTTACAGGAAAACGATATTTACTGGTGTACCGCCGATCCTGGTTGGGTGACGGGAACCTCATATGGGATTATTGGAGCTTTTAGCAGCGGAGTAACCCAATGTGTACTGGATGCCGGCTTCTCGGCTGATAACTGGTACCATTTTATTGAAAAACACAAAGTTACAATATGGTACTCAGCACCAACAGCCATTCGCTCCCTGATGAAAGCTGGAGAAGAGATCGTTAAAAAATACAACTTATCTTCTCTGCGACACCTGACTTCGGTGGGAGAACCACTAAACAGCGAAGCCGTTATCTGGAGCGACCGCGTTTTTGGAAAGCCATTTCTGGATACTTACTGGCAGACAGAAACCGGATCGATCATGATCTCTAATTATCCGGGAATGAAGATCAAACCTGGCTCTATGGGTAAACCATTTCCTGGAATAACCGCTACCGTTATCGATCCTGAAAAATATGAACCCATTAAAGAAACGGGGAAGATCGGTTTGATAGCTATAAAACCAGGATGGCCCGCAATGATGCGAACCTACTGGAATAATGAGGCTACCTATCAGAAAAAGTTCCAGAATGGATGGTATTTACCGGGTGACCGGTCATCAATCGATAATGAAGGATACTTCTGGTTTGTTGGTCGCGACGACGATGTCATTAATACAGGCGGACACCTTGTCAGTCCCTTCGAAGTTGAATCAGCCCTGCTGGAACATCCTGCTGTCGCTGAGTCGGCAGTCGTGGCAAAACCTGATTTTGTGAATATGGAGGTTGTAAAAGCATTCGTCACTCTCAAGCCTGGTTTTACCGCAAGTAAGGATCTTGACCTGGATATCATGAATTTTGTAAGGAAAAAATTATCACCTCTTGCAATGCCACAGGAGATCGAATTTATTGATTTGCTTCCCAAAACAAGAAGTGGCAAAATCATGCGCCGTATCCTGCATGCCAAGGAATGGGGAGAAGAAATCGGAGACACCTCCACACTTGAAAACGACTAATAAATTTTGAACATTTAACATCGAATTTTGAATTCATCAAACATTAAAAACTTTAAACAATAGGAGAACTCTCAATGGAAGAAATGAATGATGTTATTAAGGATTATGTTATCAAGGAATATGTGGAAGATGACACGGAAGTCACCTTTGACACACCACTTATCTCAGGAGGAATCGTGGATTCTTTTTCAATGGTATCTTTAAAAAGATTCCTGGAAAACAAATACCAGATTTCCATCCCCGACGACAAAGCTACCCCGGAAGCTTTTGACTCTGTCAATAAAATAGTTGTACTCGTGAAAGAATATTTAAAATAATAAGGAGAAAAGAAATGGCTTATACCGATAAAACATGCGGGATATACACGGAAATCCTGACCGGTCTTAAAGAAGCAGGTTTGTTTAAACAGGAGCGTTATATCCATTCTGCTCAGGCTGCCGACATCGAAGTGGAATTTCCATCAGGTGCCTCACTGAAAAAAGTCATAAATATCTGTGCCAACAATTACCTTGGACTTTCCAGTCACCCAGAAGTAGTGAAGGCTGCACATGCAGGTCTGGATTCCCATGGCTATGGTATGTCTTCCGTTCGCTTCATTTGCGGAACGCAGGATATACATAGAAAACTGGAGCAAATGGTTACGCAATTCCTGGGGACCGAAGATACCATTCTTTTCCCATCTTGTATGGATGCAAATGCCGGTGTTTTTGAAGCTGTTCTGACGAAAGACGACGTTATGATCTCAGACCGGCTGGTTCATGCCTCCATCATTGATGGAATCAGGCTTTGCAGCGCTATGCACGATACTTTCAAACACTCCGACATGGAACACCTGGAGAGCAAACTTCAATTGCATAACGACAAGCGACTGAAACTGGTGATAACCGATGGAGTTTTCTCAATGGATGGAGATATGGCCAAACTGGATAAAATGGTTGAGCTGTGCGAAAAATATAATGCCCTCCTCTTTGTTGACGATTCTCACGCCAGCGGATTCATAGGTAAAACGGGCCGCGGTACACATGAACATTGTGGAGTGATGGATAAAATAGATATTATTACTACAACCTTCGGTAAAGGCTTGGGAGGCGCTTCCGGCGGTTGCGTCTCCGGACGAAAAGAATTGGTTGAAATGTGCAGGCAAAAGGCTCGTCCTTACTTATTCTCCAACACTATAGCCCCTCCAGTTGTTGCCGGAGTAATCAAGGTACTGGAGATCCTTTCAGCTTCGACCGATCGCAGGGATAAACTCGAAAAGAATACAAAATTCTGGCGCAAAGGACTTATTGATGCAGGTCTGTTAATCAAAGAAGGTGATACACCGATAGTTCCTGTTATGCTTTTCAATGCCAAGCTTTCACAGGATGTTTCCAGCGACCTTTACCAGGAAGGTATTTATGCAATCGGATTTTTTTTCCCTGTTGTTCCACAGGGACAGGCCCGTATCCGCACCCAGATCTCGGCCGGCCATGAAATTCACCACCTTGAAAAAGCGCTCGATGCTTTCAAAAAAGTTGGAAAGAAATATGAAATCCTGGGCAAATCCAAGCAGGAGATCATTGAGCGGTACGGAATGTGAAGCACCCTCCCCAAACATTGACACATGAAAAGTCTATTAATTATAACCCTGTTTTTGTTTTTTACAGGAACAATCCTTGCCCAAAACCAGGTACAACCGTATAATCCAAATCAGGATGCACATGCGGATCTAAAAAAAGCTATTGAACAGGCCAAAAAAGAGGACAAGCATGTTTTAATCCAGTTTGGAGGAAATTGGTGTCCCTGGTGTATGCGGTTCCATGCCTTGGTAAAAGGAGTTCCTAAAGTGGATTCCCTAATGAAAGAAAATTATATTTACTTCCTTCTTAATGTTCCAAAGGAAAAAGAAAAACGGGACTATGCCTTGTTCCGGGAATTCGAATTTCCAAACCGGTTCGGATATCCGGTTTTTGTGATCCTTGATAAAACAGGGAAACCAATACACACACAGGATTCGGATGCTTTTGAATACCCAAGCAAGGATATCAAAGGATATGATACAACGAAAGTGATTCGTTTTTTAAATATGTGGACGGTAAAAGCCCTGGATCCGGGAAACTATCAAACGAAAAAATAACCCCGGAAATAAATAAGAAATAAATACGTTTCCTATTAAAAAAGTTAAAATGAAGGCAAGTAAGTTTATTTTCATATCAATTATCAGTATTTTATTTTTTTGGTCCTGCACAGTTTCAAACATCAATGAAAAATTACTAATAGGTAACTGGACAAATGGAAGAATAAAATCCTTCATAGTCAATAAAAAGTTTTCGGATGATACAACTTTTACTGCTTCAAATAAATTACGCCTCAATCTGGATTCAGCAAATATTGAAGCAAATGAAAGAACAAGTCTTACAGAATTCAAAATTGGATTAAGAGCTATCGGACCCATCCAACCTGGCATTTTTACGGCAAATATGAAAAGCGAAATGAACTTCAAGCCTGATAAGACAGTTACATTTTTGTTCAGAAAGGGAATAATGCTTAATGGAAGATGGAAAATGAACAGGAAAGGGAATAAAGTAATGGTTAAGGATACTGTAACAAATAAAAAACACACCATCAATGTTGCAGAGATCGATCTGTCAAAGCTACTTATCTACGAACGATTTCCTGTTGGCGATTTAATGATAATATATAATAAATAACAGATTACTCCGGACCCGCATTACAGCGGGCTTTCATACTACCCCTTAAGAAATCATACTCTTCCTTTTTCAGGTTTGCAAATGCTGATTTGAAAGAGTTCCGTGTTTTATATTATAAGTATATATATTTTTAATATTTTGGATTGGAGCGGTCTAATTAAATGTTAAATTTGTGATCAAAATCGACAAGTATTTTATAAACAGCATCTTATAATCTTGAAACATGAACTTTGAATTCACCGAAGAACAGAAAATGATTCAACAATCTGCCAGGGATTATGCCCAGCGGGAGTTGATTAAAGACGTCCTGGAGCGGGATGCCAAAGCCGAATTCCCTACTCAACATGTAAAAGCGCTTGGAGAATTGGGTTTCTTAGGAATGCTTGTTGATTCAAAATATGATGGAGGAGGAATGGATACTATTTCCTACGTCCTGGCCATGGAAGAATTATCAAAAATTGATTCTTCTGCATCGGTGATCATGTCTGTTAATAATTCATTGGTCTGTTATGGGATTGAAGCTTTTGGAACGGAACAACAAAAAGAAAAATATTTGCGCCCCCTTGCAAAGGGAACCGTGATCGGAGCTTTCCTCCTCTCCGAGCCTGATGCCGGATCTGATGCTACGTCCCAACGGACAACCGCAGAAGATAAGGGGGACCATTACCTGGTAAACGGGGTGAAAAACTGGATAACCAATGGTAACTCGGCATCAACCTACGTTCTTATTGCGCAGACACATCCTGAAAAGGGACATAAAGGGATCAATGCTCTTATTGTGGACCGTCATAGCCCGGGAATTTCCCTTGGTCCGCATGAAGATAAAATGGGTATGCGTAGTTCCGACACCCATTCGGTAATGTTCAACGATGTGAAAGTCCCCAAAGAAAACCGTCTCGGAGAAGATGGATTTGGATTTAAATTTGCCATGAAAACGTTAGAAGGAGGCCGCATAGGTATCGCAGCTCAAGCGCTGGGAATTGCGCAGGGAGCCTTTGAAAGGTCGGTTCAATATGCAAAAGAAAGAAAAGCGTTCGGAACCGAAATAGCCAACCACCAATCTGTTGCTTTTAAATTAGCGGAAATGCATACACGGATTGAAGCGGCCCGTTATTTCTGTCTTAAAGCCGCTTGGCTTAAAGACCAGAACCAACCTTATGGAACTGCAAGCGCTATAGCAAAATATTGGGCGGCCGAAACTGCCATGTATGTAACTACTGAGGCTGTTCAAATTCATGGTGGGTATGGCTATGTTAAAGAATATCATGTTGAACGCCTGATGCGTGAAGCAAAGCTTACCCAAATATATGAAGGTACCAGCGAAATCCAAAAGATAATCATCTCCCGGGCAATCCTGAACGAATAATATATTCTATCTATGCAAGGTCCGGAAGCGTATAGACCTCTAAATCATATCCGAATGGTAACTGCTGCCTCGCTCTTCGACGGGCATGATGCAGCCATTAACATTATGCGGAGAATCCTCCAGTCAAGTGGAGCAGAGGTGATCCACCTTGGACACAACCGTTCGGTACAGGAAATTGTAGACTGTGCTCTCCAGGAAGATGTCCAGGCAATCGCGATTACCTCATACCAGGGAGGGCACATGGAGTTTTTCAAATACATGTACGATCTTTTGCACGAACAGAATTCCAGTCATATTAAGATTTTTGGCGGTGGCGGAGGAGTAATTCTTCCTCATGAAATTAAGGAATTGCAGGAATATGGCATAGTCCGCATCTATTCACCCGATGACGGACGTGAAATGAGTCTTCAGGGAATGATAAACGATGTTCTTGAGAAATGTGATTTCCCTACCGGGAATAGAAAAACATATGACCTGAAAAAAATCCGGCAGAAAAATTTCAGGGAAATCGCAGGATTGATCTCTGCCGCCGAAAATTTTCCTGATAAAACGAAAGAATTTTTCAAGAAAATTGAAACTGAAGCCCAAAGCCATAAGATCCCTGTACTTGGGATTACCGGAACAGGCGGTTCAGGTAAATCTTCTTTGATTGATGAAATTGTCAGAAGATACTTAACCGACCTCCCGGATAAAACAATGGCCATTGTTTCAATCGACCCGACCAAACGAAAAACAGGCGGCGCCTTGTTGGGAGATCGGATCCGGATGAACTCAATATTCAATCCAAGGATCTTTATGCGTTCGTTGGCAACACGCCAATCGAACCGGGTATTGTCAAAATATATCCGGAATACTATCAACATCCTTAAAGTTGCCGGGTTTGACCTGATCGTGATTGAAACTTCCGGAATTGGCCAATCCGATACTGAGATCGTCGACCACAGTGACATGACGCTGTACGTTATGACTCCCGATTTCGGAGCTCCCAGCCAGCTTGAGAAAATTGATATGCTTGACTTTGCCGATCTGATTACCATAAACAAATTTGATAAACATGGCGCTTTGGATGCCTTACGGGATGTGAAAAAACAATACCAGCGGAATCATCAACTCTTTCAGATTGAGGCTGACAAGATGCCTGTTTTTGGAACAGTAGCATCACAGTTTAATGACCCCGGCATGAACAAACTATATAAAGCGCTAATATCTAAACTTGAAGAAATAACATCCATTAGTTATGCCAGCCAATACCAGGCACATTATGAAAGAGTTGAGAAAATATTTATAATTCCATCATCCAGAACGCGATACCTTGCTGAAATTGCGGAAACCGTTAAAGAGTATAATAAATGGACAGAAGAACAGTCGCTTATTGCACAAAGGTTATTTGGAATTACCCAGACTATTGAAGCGCTAAAGCAATTACCAGAGAAGCAGACGACAAAAGAAGAATCCGGCACAGTTGATCACACCGGAATGATACTTGAGCTTGAGTTTGTTTTTGATCAGATTAAAAAAAATCTTGATCCGGTCAATTATGAGATTCTGAAAAATTGGGAAAATAAAATAAAAACCTATAAAAACGAATACTATTCATATAAGGTTAGAAATAAGGAAATTAAAATTAAAACACACATAGAATCGCTTTCAAGGCTTGAGATTCCAAAGATCTCATTACCCAAATTCCAATCCTGGGGAGAAATTTTAAAATGGAACCTGAAAGAAAATGTTCCCGGTGAATTTCCTTATGCAGCTGGGGTTTTCCCGTTTAAAAGAGAAAGTGAAGATCCGACCAGAATGTTTGCCGGAGAAGGCGGGCCTGAACGAACAAATAAAAGATTCCATTATGTTTCAAAAGGAATGCCTTTCGTCAGGCTTTCAACCGCATATGATTCAGTAACATTGTATGGGTTTGATCCAGGACCTCGACCCGACATCTATGGAAAGATCGGCAATGCTGGAGTTTCAATTGCCTGTCTTGATGATACAAAAAAACTTTATTCTGGGTTTGATTTACTTAATCCGAACACTTCCGTCTCCATGACCATAAATGGCCCTGCCCCAACTATGGTGGGCTATTTTATGAATGCCGCCATTGATCAGCAATGCGAAAAATATATCCAGCAAAATGGTCTGGAGGAAGAAGTAAATAAGAAAATTTCTGCGATTTATAGAAAAAAAGGCACCGTCCGTCCAAAATATCAGGGTAAATTACCGGAAGGGAATAACGGTCTCGGATTAATGCTCCTTGGTGTCACCGGCGATCAGGTGCTTCCAAAAGAGACATACGAAAAAATAAAACAGGAAACACTTTGCCATGTCAGGGGGACGGTGCAGGCAGATATCCTTAAAGAAGATCAGGCCCAGAATACATGCATTTTCTCTACCGATTTTGCATTGAAAATGATGGGCGACATCCAGGAATATTTTATCAATAAAAATGTCAGAAATTTCTATTCGGTATCTATCTCCGGTTATCATATTGCTGAAGCAGGAGCAAATCCGATCTCGCAACTGGCTTTCACTCTTGCCAATGGATTTACTTATCTGGAGTATTATATTTCAAGAGGCATGGATGTTGACAAGTTCGCTCCAAACCTCTCCTTCTTTTTCTCCAACGGATTGGATCCCGAATATTCAGTTATCGGACGGGTCGCCCGCCTGATCTGGGCAAAAGCGTTAAAACTTAAATACAAGGCCAATGCCCGATCCCAGATGTTAAAATACCATATTCAAACCTCAGGCCGGTCGCTCCATGCCCAGGAAATTGACTTTAACGATATCCGCACCACACTTCAGGCATTGTATGCAATTTATGATAATTGCAACTCTTTACATACCAATGCCTATGACGAAGCTATTACAACGCCGACAGAAGAATCCGTGCGACGGGCTATGGCCATACAGATGATAATCAATTATGAACTGGGTACCGCAAAGAATCAAAATCCCCTTCAGGGATCATTTATAATTGAAGAGCTTACCGATCTTGTGGAAGAAGCCGTTTTACTTGAGTTTGATCGTATCTCTGAGAGGGGAGGTGTCCTGGGAGCTATGGAGACAATGTACCAGCGTAATAAGATCCAGGAAGAATCAATGTATTACGAATCTCTTAAGCATTCTGGTAAATTGCCGATCATGGGCGTGAACACCTTCCTGTCAAGTAAAGGTTCGCCAACAGTTATTCCGGGAGAAGTTATCAGGGCAACAGAAGAAGAGAAAAAATTCCAGATCTATATGCTGGATCAGTTACACAGAACAAATGCTGAAAAATCGGATCTACTTCTTGAAAACCTGAAGAAAGTAGCCACCGGAAACCGGAATATCTTTGAAAGCCTGATAGAATCGACCAAATATTGCTCCATCGGACAGATCACGGATGCCTTGTTCGAAGTTGGTGGTCAATATCGTCGTAATATGTAAAACCGTAAAATGAAGATTTATGACAACGTTTAATATTTTGGTGGTAAATCCAAAAGATAATCTGACACAAATTGCCGTTTACCAGAATTATAAATTGTTGTATATGATCAACCGAAGGCATTCGGATGAAGAACTTTCTGCCTTTAATACGATTTACGACCAGGTATCTTTTCGCAAAAATATAATCTTCAAAGAACTGGCATCAAATCAATTTGATTTAACCGAATTGAAAATTGTCATTTCTCGTGGCGGATTAATAAAGCCGGTACAATCCGGAGTTTTTGCGGTAAATGAGCAGTTAAAACATGACCTGGTTCATAGTCCGGTTGGTGAAGATATTATCAATATCGGTGGCTTACTGGCTGATGCAATCGTAAAGGATACACCAAGTGCAAAAGCAATGATCGCAGATCCGACTGTAGTAGATGAACTACAGGATGTGGCACGCATTACCGGATCCCCGGAACTGCAACGAAAGTCAATATTCCATGCCCTTAACCAGAAGGCCGTAGGAAAGATGCATGCCGAAACCCATAAACGGAAATATGAAGAAATGAACCTGATCATTGTGCATATGGGTAACGGCACCACAGTTGGTGCACACAGGAAAGGGAGAGTAATTGATGTGAACCAGGGGTTTGAAGGTGACGGACCATTTTCATTGGTGCGAAGTGGAACTTTACCGTTGGGCGATATCGTCAAAATGTGTTACGGCGGACTTAAAACTCGCGATCAGATGCTTTGTCTTTTAACACATTGTGCAGGAATAAATTCACATCTGGGAACAACTGATATTAATGAAATCGAATACCGGATACATGATGGCGATGCTCATGCCAAACTGATAATGGAAGCGATGGCTTACCAGGTTTCAAAGTGTATTGGTGAGATGTTTGCAGTTCTTAAAGGTGATGTTGATGCAATTTTAATCACAGGAGATCTTGCCCATAGCCAGTTTGTGGTACGATACATCATTGACCATGTCGAGAAATTTGCACCGATATTCATCTACGCCGGTGATAATGAAATACATGCCATGGCAACAAATGCCCTGAGGGTGTTAAAAGGTGAGATGGAAGTACAGGAATATAAGTAGTGAAATAGTGAAATAGCATAGTAGCGAAATAAAGAAAATTGGGTATAAAATGAAATTACATGTAATAAATACCGGGAATCTGAAGCTGGATGGGGGCGCTATGTTTGGAGTGGTACCTAAGGTGATCTGGAGTAAACTCTATCCATGCGATGAAAACAATCTTTGTAATTGGTCAATGCGCTGCCTTCTTATCGACGATGGTGATCATAAAATATTGGTCGATTGTGGAATCGGGGAAAAACAATCCGATAAATTCTTTTCCAATTATTATCTTAACGGGGAGGATTCACTGGAAAAATCTCTTATTCTGGCGGGATTTGCTTTTGATGATATAACTGATGTAATAATTTCCCACCTGCATTTCGATCATGCAGGTGGTGCGATCAGATGGAATGCCGATAAGACGGATTACATCCCTACCTTTAAAAATGCCACATACTGGACGAGCCGTAAACATTGGGAATTGGCAACGAAGCCAAACAATCGTGAAAAGGCATCATTACTGAAAGAAAATATTCTTCCGATAAAAGAAAAAGGAAAATTACAATTGATTGAAGATGACGTGGATCTTTTTCCAAACGTTTCCATCCGCATCTTTAACGGACATACCGACGGACAGGTAATACCGTTTATAAAATATCAGGGTAAGACCATCGTTTATATGGCTGATTTGTTACCCTCCACGGCACATATACCACTCCCGTATGTCATGAGTTATGATACCCGGCCCTTACTTACCCTTGAAGAAAAGGAAAAGTTTTTGAAAGAAGCCGCTACAAACCAATATATCCTCTTTTTCGAGCACGACCTTTACAGGGAATGTTGTACGGTTCAGGAGACCGAAAAAGGGATACGAATGAAAGAAGCATTCCCTTTGGCTTCTGTTTTATCATAACATTCAATGGCCCATCTCAAAGAAAAATGAAAAAACAAAAGACCATTGAAGATCCTGATTTTTTAAATGAACTAACATTTGAACCGCTGACTACTAAGAACTGGGGCCAGTTTGAACAGCTTTTCGGGCCCAAAGGGGCATGCGGTAATTGCTGGTGCATGTATTACCGCCTTTCAAAAACCGATTTTAATGAAGGAAAATTTGAAGATGGTAATAAGATGGCCATGAAGGAATTGGTGTGGAACAAAAAGCCAGCAGGCATTTTGGCAATTCATGAAGGACAGGCTATCGCCTGGTGCGCCTTTGCCCCAAGGGAAGATTTTGTAAAACTGAGTAAGTCAAGGGTGCATAAAAGAATTGATAATCAGCCGGTATGGTCAATCCCCTGTTTGTTTATCCATAAGAATTTCAGGAAATACGGGGTTTCCATCCAGCTTTTAAGTGGGGTGATTAGTTATGCCAAAACAAAAGGTATAAAAATAATTGAAGCCTATCCTGCTATTCCAACTCAGGAAAAACTTCCTGACTCCTTTGCATGGATAGGGCTGTACAAATCATTTGAACGGACCGGTTTTAAAATTGTTGACAGGACATCCGTGAACCGGCCGATGGTAAGGTATTACACCTGATTTACTTCAACTTCCTCCCGATTTCTTCAAGCATTATCATTGTAATTTTATCAAGGTCATATTCATAATTAAGGCCCCAGTCCTTCCTGGAAATATTATCGTCGATGCAGGCAGGCCATGAATCTGCAATTGCCTGACGAAAATCGGATTTATAGGTGATCTGGAAGTCAGGGATATGTTTCTTGATTTCTGCAGCCAGGGTCTTCGGATCAAAACATATGCCTGCAACATTATAGCTCGAATGTAAAGATAATTTAGACAGATCAGCTTCCATTATGTCGATGGTTGCCTTGATGGCGTCCGGCATGAACATCATGGGCAACTCAGAGTCGGGGCCAAGAAAACATTCATATTTATGGTGCTTGATGGCTTCATAAAATATCTCCACTGCATAGTCTGTTGTTCCTCCTCCGGCTTCGGTTTTATAACTGATAAGCCCGGGATAACGCAAACTACGTGTATCCACTCCATATTTATTAAAGTAATATTCAACCCAACGTTCACCTGCCAGTTTGCTTATGCCGTATACTGTATTAGGTTCCATGATGGTATACTGGGGAGTGTCAAATCGTGGAGTGGTTGGACCGAAAACCGCAATCGAACTTGGCCAGAAAACTTTTTTCAGCTTCAACTCTCTTGCCAGCTCCAGGATATTGAGAAGGCTACGCATATTCATATCCCAGGAAGGCATGGGACGTTTTTCAGCATTTCCCGAAAGGATGGCTGCAAGATGATAAACCTGAGTGATCTTCTCATGTTCAAGAATAAATGGAAGTTTTGAACCATCCATAACATCCAGGATCTCAAAGGGTCCGCTTTCGGTAATTTCAGCATTAGCAGGACGAATATCGGTAGCAATAACGTTTGTGTTCCCGTAAATTTTTCGCAGTTCGAGGGTGAGCTCCGAACCAATTTGTCCGGAGCATCCGATAACGAGTATCTTTTCCATCACGAGTGAATTGTTAGAGATTTCACGCAAAAGTAGGATTTATTTTCTTTTCCACCAGCCCGAAAACACATACTTCAGTATGTCTACCTGATATTCTCCGATCTCAAAATATTTCTACCTTTGAAGTATCATTCACTAAACTATGGAATCAAGCCTCTTTCTATATAATACCCTTTCCCGGAGAAAGGAAAAATTTGAACCCTTAAATCCGCCATTTGCAGGAATGTACGTTTGCGGGCCAACTGTATACGGCGACCCGCATCTGGGGCATGCGAGGCCAGCAGTGACCTTCGATCTTATTTTCCGTTATCTTCAGCATTTGGGATATAAGGTCAGGTATGTTAGAAATATCACGGATGTCGGTCACCTGGAAAATGATCTTGATGAAGGTGAAGATAAAATTGGGAAGAAAGCCAGGCATGAACAACTAGAACCCATGGAGATTGCTCAATATTATGCCGACCGTTATTTCCTGTTCATGGAACTTTTAAATGTTAAACGCCCGAGTGTTGAACCAAGGGCAACCGGTCATATAATCGAGCAGATTGAATTTATTAAGAAAATCATCGAAACCAATTATGGGTATGTTGTTAACGGATCAGTTTATTTTGATGTAGAAAAATATAGTAAAAAATTTAATTACGGTAAACTTTCCGGTAGAGTCCTGGAAGACCTCCTTTCAAATACACGTGAATTGGAAGGACAGGATGAAAAACATAATCCCACCGACTTTGCACTTTGGAAAAAAGCACAGCCGGAACATATCATGAGATGGCCTTCGCCCTGGAGTCAAGGTTTTCCCGGCTGGCATATCGAATGTTCCGCTATGGGAACAAGATATCTCGGTGAATATTTCGACATTCACGGGGGAGGGATGGATCTGTTATTTCCCCACCATGAATCGGAAATAGCCCAAAACCAGGCTGCGCTGGGACATGAGTCGGTGAAATACTGGCTTCATAATAATATGGTCACCATCAACGGACAAAAAATGGGGAAATCTCTTGGGAATTTTATTACTCTTGATGAATTTTTCACCGGATCAAATTCGTCGCTTACCCAACCATACAGCCCGATGACAATCCGTTTTTTCATCCTTCAGGCACACTATCGCAGTACGCTTGATTTCTCGAACGAAGCCCTGCAGGCGGCTGAGAGAGGATTGAAAAAGCTTTTTTCGGCAATGGAATTGTTACCGGAACTTCAACCTACAGAATCAGGTAAAAGCGGACAAAAAACATCTGAAATAAGAAAACTTGAAATCGCCTGCTTTGAAGCCATGGACGATGATTTCAACAGCCCTACAGTCATTGCAAATTTGTTTGATGGGGTCAGGATCATCAATTCGGTAAATAATAAAATAAATACGATCTCACCGGAAGACCTGAAGGTGCTAAAGAAAACCTTCGACACATTTGTTTTTGACATTCTTGGTTTGAAGGATGAAAAGCCAACCGATCGTTCAAAATATTTAGATGGTTTAATGGAGCTGGTACTTCAGATCAGACAATCAACCCGCGATAAAAAAGATTGGGAAACCTCCGACCGGATCAGGGAAGCGTTACAAAATCTGCAGATCACGGTTAAAGATTCTAAAGAGGGCAGCACATGGGAAATAGCGAAATAGCATATATGCGAAAATAAAAAAAACTATCACGATCATCACCATCATTACGACAGACAATAAATAACACAAATACAATGAAAACCCTTAAAGTAATTATAATATTGGCAGTTGGATTACTGTTAATAAGCGGGTGCACTTCAAAAAAAGAAAAAATGAACCGTGAACTGATAAATTTTATTAAAAAACATGATTCTGTACTGATTCCGTTGTACAAGCAGGTTACTCTTGCTTCCTGGGATGCAGCTATATCCGGGAAAGCGGAAGATTTTAAAAAGTCCGAGGATCTTAACCTGAAGATGATGGCTCTTTATTCCAATAAAGAATCCTTGAAAAAGCTGGAAGAGTTCAAAGTTTCCGGCCTGATAATCGATAGCTTACTTAACCGGCAACTGGATGTTTTATACCGGTCTTTCCTTATGGCTAAAGCCGATACAGGGAAACTGAACACCATGGTCCGGATGGGTACGGTCATTGAGCAAAAATACGGGAACTTCCGGACAGAAGTAAGGGGAAAGAAATTGTCGGATAACGATGTAGAAGAGGTTCTCCGTACTTCAAAAGATGTAAAATATCAAAAAGAAGTTTGGGAAGCCCAGAAAAAAATTGGCCGTGTTGTTTCCGAAGATGTAATCAAACTTGTCAAACTGCGCAATGAAGTGGCTAAAGATCTTGGTTTCGGGAATTATCATGAAATGAGTCTCACACTGAGCGATCAGGATCCGAAAGAAGTTAGAATATTATTTGATGAACTGGATAGTCTGACCAAAGGAGCATTCGCCCAGGTCAAAGGCGACATCGATAATTATTTTGTAAAATACTACAACCTTAAAAGTAAAGATGAACTCATGCCATGGAATTATCAGAACCGGTTTTTCCAGGAAGCTCCCAAGATCTATGATCTTGATCTCGATAAATATTATAAAAATCAAAATCTGGAGGATATTGCTTCAAAATTTTACTCCGGAATAGGGTTACCTATAGATGACATGCTTAAAAAAAGCGATCTCTTTGAAAAACCCGGGAAAAATCAGCATGCCTTTTGTACAGATATTGATAATGAAGGGGATGTCAGGGTTTTATGTAATATCAAATCGAACTCCTATTGGATGAACACCATGCTCCATGAATTCGGTCATGCGGTTTACGATAAAAATATCGATATCCATTTGCCATTCATACTCAGGGATCCGGCTCATACATTTACAACTGAAGCTATTGCCATGATGTTCGGCAGATTTTCATCAAATCCTCAATGGATCAAAGATATGATCGGAATACCGGATGAAGAAAAACTTAGAATTGCGGATAATTGTTTTAAAAACCTCCGTCTGGAACAACTTGTTTTCAGCCGCTGGGCTCAGGTGATGTACCGTTTTGAAAAAGAAATGTATAAAAATCCCGACCAGGATCTGAACAAATTATGGTGGGATCTTGCCGAACAATACCAGCTTTTAAAACGGCCTGCCGGAAGAAATGAACCCGACTGGGCGACAAAAATTCATATTGCAACCTATCCGTGTTACTATCACAACTACCTGCTTGGTGAACTTCTTGCTTCCCAGCTTTATTACAATATCGTTGGAAACATATTAAAATCGCAGGATTATAAATTCCAGAGTCTCGTCGGTAAATCCGAAATCGGAACTTATCTGAAGGAAAAAGTTTTTATTCCGGGCAGCCGCTGGTATTGGAATCAAATGATCGAAAAAGCCACAGGAGAAAAACTGACTGCAAAATATTACGCCAAACAGTTTGTAAATTAACTAAACTGCTTTGACCAGGAAATAGTTCTTCTTTCCTTTCTGAACGAGAATATATTTACCGTTAAGCAGAAAAGATTTGTTGATCAGAAGATCTTCTCCCGCTTTTTGTTTATTTATTTGCACGCCGCCCTCTTTTAGCATGCGACGAGCCTCCCCTTTGGATCCGAATATGTGAGTATGTTCTGATAATAAATCAACGATATTAATATTTTTCGCTATTTCATTTTTCGTTATCTCACACTGGGGAACACCTTCGAAAACAGCTAACAGTGTATCTTCCGATAACTTCTGAAGTGTTTCATTTGTGCCTTTACCAAATAGTATTTCACTTGCTTCCAACGCAGTTTCGTATTCCTCTTCAGAATGAACCCTGGTGGTTATGTCCTTTGCAAGCGCTCTCTGAAGTACCCGCAAATGTGGAGCTTTTTGGTGTTGGGTTATAATTGAATCTATCTCTTCTTTGGAAAATAATGTGAATTTCTTGATGTATTGAACTGAGTCTTCATCTGAAGAATTTAACCAAAACTGGTAAAATTCATATGGACTTGTTCGTTTTGGGTCGAGCCAGACATTGCCCGCCTCAGTCTTACCAAATTTTCCGCCGTCACCCTTTGTGATGAGAGGACATGTTAGTGCATAAGCTTCCCCGCCAAGTTTTCTCCGTATCAATTCCGTTCCGGTCACTATGTTTCCCCATTGATCGGATCCACCCATCTGGAGTTTCACATTCTTATGTTCGTACAACCAGCAAAAATCATATCCCTGCACTAACTGATAACTGAATTCAGTGTAAGAAATACCCGAACCCGATTCCATGCGCTTCTTCACGGAATCCTTGGCTACCATATAATTTACCGTGATATGTTTCCCAACATCACGCAAAAATTCTAGATACCCAAACTCCCTGGTCCAGTCATAATTGTTGACCACCTCGGCAGATTTAGCTCCGCAATTGAAATCAAGAAATTTTTCCAACTGTTTTTGAATGCAGTTTTGATTGTATCGAAGCGCCTTTTCGTCAAGAAGATTGCGCTCTTCAGATTTTCCGGATGGATCGCCAATCATTCCGGTCGCTCCGCCAACAAGGATAAAAGGTTTATGTCCCGCCCGCTGTAAGTGAACCAGCATCATAATTGTGGCCAGATTACCGATATGAAGAGAATCGGAGGAAGGATCATAACCGATATATGCAGAGGTCAGTTCATTTGACAATTGCTCTTCAGTTCCCGGCGTCATGTCATGGATCATTCCTCTCCAGCGAAGTTCCTCAATAAAATTCATTCCATCAAAATTTTACGCAAAAATAGAAAAAAAGGCCGATCTACTCATTTCACATAGTAGGATCATCTAAATTGTTGAAATTTGAATACATAGAAGGATTACTTTGATAATGGCAGATTTTTTGAAGGCGTCCGCTTATGCTCTTTAAGTTTCATATCAAGAATCCATTCGATTTGTCCGTTCACAGAACGAAATTCATCAGCCGCCCATTTTTCAAGCGCTTCATAAATTTCGGGATTTACCCTGAGCATGAATACCTTCTTATTCGCCATAATTCGTCTACTGGTGCAATGTTCCTGTATTCACCACCGGGGTTGTATCCTTGTCTGAACAGAGCACGACCATCAGATTGCTGATCATGGTAGCTTTCTTGTCCTCATCCAGGTCAATGATATGTTTTTTACTGAGGTGATCCAGCGCCAGTTCAACCATGCTAACGGCACCCTCAACAATCTTGGTTCGGGCAGCCACCACAGCGGTAGCCTGCTGACGGCGCAACATAGCCCCTGCGATCTCCGAAGCATAGGCAAGGTAACTGATCCGTGCTTCCAGCACTTCAATACCGGCCATCGCAAGCCGTTCAGTCAGCTCCCTTTCAAGTGCAAGGTGAACCTCCTCGCCTCCGGCTCGTAATGTGATCTCTTTTTGTTCATCGTCGAAATTGTCATATGCATAATGTCCGGCCAGTTTACGGGTAGCCGATTCACTCTGAATATCAACAAAATGGATATAATCATCCACTTCGAATGCAGCCTTGAAGGTGTCACGTACCCTCCATACAAGCACACATCCGATCATGATTGGGTTTCCAAGTTTATCGTTGACCTTGATCGGCTCGCGGTTGAGGTTACGTGCCCGTAATGAGATTTTTTTCTTTACATAAAACGGATTGACCCAAAAGAAGCCATTCTTTTTAATAGTCCCTTTATATTCCCCGAACAGGACCAATACCGAAGATTCATTGGGATTAACAACAATAAGCCCAATTGCGGTGAATAGGGCAAGGACAAACGATAGAATTGAGAAAATAATTCCCGTTACCGATTGTTTGAATAACACAAGCCCACAAATCCCAAGGCCTAAAAACAGAATGAAAACCAGGATACATACATATCCCGATGATGTTGAACTGACTTTTTCCTTTTCCATAATAATCGAATTAATAATATCAATATGATATTAAAATGACTTTGCAATAATACTACAATCTGTCCTCAAAGTCAAGTTTATTGAAAAAAAATAAACGGAACTTTTCGAAAATTCCATTATTACTCCAATGAATCACTTCTTTTTAACAGGGTAATCCAGAACTGGTTTTTATAATTTGGGAGGGTTTACTGGATATCGGGACAGGGCTGTTATAATTTTATTGCTCTGAATACCTGTTGCCCTGAAACACTTATTATGCGTACGAAATATAGTCCGGAAGGGATAGCATCAAACTCATTCAGTTCAATGGTTGATGAACTGTTAAAGTCGAGATTGCGTGTGCCAATCAGCTGCGCGGAAGTAGAAATAATCTCAATCGTCGCCGGTTCAGATTTCTTCATGTTACTTTTAAGCCATGGAGAACCGGAAAAAGGTACCGGAAAAAGTGTATAGGATTGTTGAGGTTCAGTCAAAGGTGAAGGCGCTGAGAGAAGAATCATGGCATTCACCATGTTGGGAATTCCATACCCGTACTGCTGATTGGGTGCCGAGGCTTTTGAGGCGGTATTCCTTACAGCATCGCGAAGCTCCTGTGCAGAAAACGTTGGGAATGATTGCCATAAACAAGCCATGGCACCGGCCATGATAGGAGAAGAAAAAGAGGTTCCACTACCCTGGACAACATCGCCCGATCCGGCAATTATTGTTGTCCCCTGGCCTTGGGCTGTAACATCAGGCTTTGTCCGGCCGTCGGAAGTTGGACCAGTTGAGCTGAAATAGGCATAATATCCCGATGCATCAACAGCTCCTATAGTGAACACACTGTCGCCATCAGCAGGAGCAACAATGTATTGCCATGCCGATCCGCCTTCATTCCCGGCGCTGTTCACAATCATCATCCCGCGGCTTGTGGCAAGATCACCTGCCCGTGTTACAGGGGTAGTATTGCCATCCATATCTGCATAGGTATGGTTGTAAACCGGATTATCAAATGTAGTATATCCAAGCGATGAATTGATTACATCCACACCAAGACTGTCAGCAAATTCAGCGCCGCCGGCCCAATTGTACTCTTCAATGAGCGCCTCATAATCAGCAACTTCGGTGCGGATAAGCCAAAAAGAAGCATGAGGAGCTGTTCCCACCATCGCTCCAGGTAGATTAGCTCCCATTGTAGAAAGGACACTGGTACCATGTGTATGCATATCGTCGCCAAATACATTGTTCCCTGGTATATTGAAATCGCGTGTCCCGAGAATTTGATTATTGAGCCAGAGGCTGTCAAAAGCAGGAATTTGGTCAACATGATAAAATCCGGCATCCAAGATTGCAATCATCATGCCCTGTCCTGTAAAACCAAGATCGTGCAGACCGTCAAGGGATATCATATGTGTCTGGTTATATGCCATGCCA
>Ga0172371_10002104_pt1 | contig 31774 bp, 23 predicted proteins | sample Lak12m_FD_114543 | JGI IMG/M metagenome (GOLD analysis project Ga0172371, IMG submission 114543) | Freshwater microbial communities from Kabuno Bay, South-Kivu, Congo - kab_022012_12m | ecosystem: Environmental > Aquatic > Freshwater > Lake | place: Democratic Republic of the Congo: South-Kivu...
ATTCCTTTTAATCCTTTCGTGGGATGGTATAGTTTCATTGGGTGTAGGGTTAGATATTAAGCATACCTATTCTACATCCCTTTCTTTCTCAGGGGTGCACTTGAGATTCGTGAAACTACGTAATTAAAAACCTCAGATTTTAAGAAAATTTTAGGTTTGGAGAATATAAATCAAATAAGAAATAAATTCTGTCCAGATCTTTCCCTGGAAAAAATCTTTTGAAAATAATAATCTAACATTCCCAAACAAATTTATGGCCAAGCAAAAAATAAAATTAGTAGATAAAATAGAAAAAATTCTCACAGTAATGGATAAGAAGTTCACAGCAATGGATAAGAAGATCGATGACTTAGCATCCGTGGTCGCCGATTTAAATTGCAAAACCAATGAGAGAATCGACTACTTTGCTCTGCATATGCAAGAGAAATTCAGAGTGGTAAATGAAAAACTAGATAGTAAGCTGGATAGAAAAGAATTTATCAACTGGACGCACAAATATGACGGATCACTGAAAGAAATTAGAGAAGCTAGACAAAATAGACTACTATTCGAAAATCAGTTTGTAGATCTGGATGATCAAGTAGCAAACCACGAAAACAGAATCAAAAAACTTGAGGCAAAAGCAAAAGCCTAGTTTTCCAAATAGGCATTCAAAGCTTCCTCCCAAGATCTCATGGCGGTCACTTTAGTATTCAAAAGAACAGAATAGCTTGGCCGCTTTGCCGGCCGCGGAAATTGATCGGTAGTTACCGGCAAGACCTTCACCGACATTTTTTTTATCTCAAAAATTTTCTTGGCGAAGTCATACCAACTGCAAGTGCCTGAATTAGTAAGATGATAAATGCCAAATGATGGCAAATTCTCATTTTCAATGAAATTCTCAATCATCGAATTTACCAAATCATGAGTATAAGTTGGTGATCCAATCTGATCATTTACCACCTTCAATTCAGAATTATTCTCAACCGCTGCCATACCAAGTTTGACCATCGTATCTACGAAATTTTTCCCGTGCCCGCCAAAAAGCCAAGAAGTTCGGATAATAAAATATTTATCACAGTTTTGTTCGATCAACTTTTCTCCAGCCAATTTTGACTCGCCATAAATATTAATTGAACCAGTCTCATCATTCTCCAAATATCCTGATTTTTTTGTTCCGTCAAAAACGTAATCAGTACTGAAATGAATTAGTATTGCACCGATTTCTTTGCAGTATTCAGCCATCTTTCCGACAGCCTCAGCGTTCAAATTGAAAGCTAAATCTCGATTTTTTTCCGCATCATCAACGGCAGTATAAGCCGTACAATTAATCACTAAAGCCGGCTTTATCTCTAAAAATTTTTCATGCATTTTTTCGACAGCGGTCACATCCAATTCTTCATGATTAAATGCGTGCAATTCCAAACCGACCATTCCCACAAAAAAATCCATAAAAGCAGAACCAAGCATCCCAGATTTTCCTAAAAGTAAAATTTTCATAGCTTTTATAAGCCATTTTATTTTAAAAACCCTTGAACGCGACCCCTCAAATCTTTCAAACTCACAATCTCGGCTTCCTTAGCACTGCGCTCCTTCCATTCTACGGATTCTTTTTCCAAAGTTCGAGAACTTACAAGAATTCTCAAAGGCACACCGATAAGATCAGCATCGTTTAATTTCACTCCGGCACTATCATCTCTATCGTCATAAAGTACCTCCACTCCCGCTTCCAACAGCTCATTATAAAGTTCTTCAGTTTTCTTCAAAACAGCTTCATCCTTGCCAAGACTTACAAGCTCCACCACAAAAGGAGCAACAGATTTTGGCCAAATTATTCCTTTATCGTCATGAGAAGATTCTACGATTCCAGCTAACAAACGAGAAATTCCAATGCCATAACAACCCATTACTATAGGCTTACTTTTACCATCGTTATCGACAAAGTTTGCCTTCATCCATTCAGAATAACAAGTTCCAAGCTTAAATACGTGGCCCATTTCAATCGAATTTTTCACATGTAAAGTTCCTTTGCCACAAGCCGCGCAAATATCACCGGAATTTGCTTCGCGAATATCCGCAAACTCAGGAGTGGGGAAGTCACGTTCAAAATTTACATTAATATTATGATGATTGACTTCATTTGCTCCCGCTTCAAAATTCACGCGATCCCTACAGCTCAAATCTGCAATGATTTTCACGTTTTTAGGTAAATTTACTGGCCCCACATAACCAACCTCCGCACCGGTGATTTTTTTTACCATTTCCGGTGTCGCCAAATTTAAATTTTTACAACCTAAATAATTTCTCAATTTTGTTTCGCTGACATGATAATCGCCACGCATCATCACAGCCACGACATCCTTATCGACCTGGAACAATAAAGTCATAGTCGTACTATGCACAGGTACTCCCAAATGCTGCGCCAAAGCTTCGACTCCGATAATTCCTTTTCCTTCCACCTTCTTCATTGGCTTCATGTCTTTATCTTGTTTGTGTATTTCAAATTTAGACTCAGCTTTTTCAATATTCGCCTTATAATCACAGCTATCGCAAAGCATAATACGATCTTCACCCACATCCGCAATTACACCAAACTCTTGAGAATCGGATCCGCCCATAGTGCCACTGTCAGCTTTCACCACTACTACCGGTATTCCAATACGATTAAAAATTGCATGATAAGCAGCCACCATTTTATCAAAACTTTCATCCAAACCGGCCTTGTCTCTATCAAAACTATAGGCATCCTGCATTAAAAATTCACGAGTGCGTAAAAGTCCTCCAGTCGCTCTCATCTCATCACGATATTTCCACTGATTTTGATTGAGAATAACAGGTAAATCCTTATATGTATGAATATATTTTCTGGCTAAATCAGTGACCGTCTCTTCATGAGTAGGCGCGAGCACGCAATCCGTACCACGCGCGGAAGTAAATTTCAAAAGTACATCCACTTTGTCATAACGACCCGTCTCCTTCCACAAGCTTGCCGGATGAACCAAAGGCATCAATAAATGTTGAACACCTTTCTTCGCAAGTTCCTCTTTAATAATTTGGTCTACTTTTGAGAGAACTTTAAAACCCAGCGGCAAAAATTCATACAAACCGGCTGCCAATTGATGCACAAAACCTCCACGCAAAAGATATTTGTGACTTACCGCCACTGCTTCCTTTGGAGTTTCTTTCTGAGTTTTTCCGAAAAATTTTGAATAACGCATAAGTAAAAATGTTGTTAATTATCTGCTCGCCGTCAAAGGTTTGGCGCTGACTACTTTGTGTTTTCTTTCTTCCAATTTGCTCATCAGCTTTTCAGCCCAGTCCTTATGATTTTGATACCAATCAAAAGTTTTTTGAATACCTTCTGCAAAAGTTACAGATGGGCTCCAGTTAAGTTCTCTTTGTAGCTTGTTTGAATCAATCGCATAACGTCTATCGTGAGCCAAACGATCATCGACATAAGTAATAAGACTCTCATCTTTGCCGAGAAATTCCAATAAAAATTTGGTAATTTGCAAATTGGTTCTTTCATTATTTCCGCCAACATTATAGACATCACCCAGTTTCCCTTTCTCCAAAATCATATCTATTGCTCTGCAGTGATCTATCACGAAAAGCCAATCGCGCACATTTTTTCCGTCACCGTATACAGGCACTGGCTTATTCTCAGAAATCAAACGGAAAAAATAGGGGATCAGTTTCTCTGGAAATTGATATGGACCATAATTATTACTGCAACGACTAATCGTCACTGGCATTTGATAAGTCTCAAAATAGCTGCGCACCAATAAATCGGCGGATGCTTTTGAAGCTGCATAGGGACAATTTGGCGCAATCGGTGTAGTTTCGGTAAATAGATCCGTGGAATCAGTCCCCAGATCACCATAAACCTCATCAGTCGAAACTTGATGATAGCGCTTCACTCCGTTGGCTCTCGCAGCTTTCAATAAATTATGTGTGCCAACAATATTGGTAAGTACAAAAATATCTGGCGCCGTAATACTGCGATCCACATGGGTTTCAGCCGCGAAATTAACCACGGCATCAAACTTTTCTTTAGCAAAAAGTTCATCAATAAAATTTTTATCGGCGATATCACCCTGCACAAAATGGAAATTTGGCTTATCAATCAAGTCGGTCAAATTATCTAAATTGCCGGCATATGTTAATTTATCCAGAACATAAATTTGATCTTCCGGATGATTTTCATAGCGATAATGTGCATAGTTGCTGCCAATAAATCCGGCGCCACCTGTAATTAATATTTTCATTTTGCTTCTTTGATAAATTGATCTAAGTCATAAATGTAATCTGTCGGCACGTAGTTTACTGAAGAAATTGCCATCAGTACAGCGTCAGGAGAAAAGTCATAAAAATCACGAAAACACATACCATTCATCAAAATTGCGTCATCAGGACCTGATAATTGAAATTCATTCCACTTTTCACCGTCATGTAATCGCGCTTTTATAGTGCCTTTTTGACAAACATACATTTTTTTCTCATGCTTGACAGCATGTCCGCCGCGCGGCTTCGTCACATCCGTAAGAAAATATACGCGCTTCACTTCCCAGTCCACATAATCCTTCATTTCTATCGCTGTCAAAACGCCGCGCTCGTCCTTAAAACTTTTCAACTTTATTTGCTTAACCTTCTGCTCCATCATTAAAAATTATAATTTTCTTTCTCTTTTTTCCTCTCTGAAAGCTTCAAAAATATCACCTTCATGCACGTCCATATCTCCCACAAACCTAATTCCACATTCATTACCCTCTTTCACTTCATGCACCTGTTCATCGACCTTACGCAGAGAATCAATTACGCCCTTACCGACAACATTATCCTCATCAGTCGCGGTCACACCTCTGATAATTCTCACCTTTGCCTTTACTACCAGTTTTCCTGAAAGTACACGAGCGCCCAAAATTAATTCCTTTTTCTTGGTCAAAAATATTTGCTTAATCTGAGCTCTTCCCAGAGTCACCATTACAACTTCAGGCTCAAGGAGTCCTGTCAAAATCTTGCTGATATTCTCAAGCAAATCATAAATTATTGTATATTTTTTCACCTCAACATTTTCACGTTCAGCAGTACGCACTACATTTGGCGAATCAAAATCGGTATGGAAAGCTACAATCATACCTTTGCTCGCAGCAGCCATCATCACATCTGAATCAGAAACCAATCCAATTCCACTGTGGATGATTTTCACCGCTACTTCATCGTTTTTAATTTTAGCGATAGATTGTTTAATCGCTTCGAGCGAACCTTTTGTGTCCGCCTTGATAATAATTTTCAAAACTTTTTCCGCTTTCACTCTTGAAATTAATTGATTAGACGCTGACATTTGCTCCTCGTTCTGACGCTTATTGATGAGCTTAATTTGTTCGGCACGATCACGTCCGATTCTCTCATCCTTAACCACTTGTAAAATATCTCCACTTTTTGGAGTTTCATTAAGTCCCGCAATTCTCACCGGAGCAGAAGGTCCAGCCATTGTAATGCTTTTGCCGTTATGATCACGCATCAATTTAATGCGGCCATAAGTACTTCCCACTATTACATTGTCGGCAAGTTTTAAAGTTCCGGTGTTGATGAGCACCGTCGCTATAGGACCCAAATTATGATCGAGATTTGATTCAATTACAGTACCTACTGCTTCACGATCGGGATTGGCTTTCAGGTTTTGCATTTCAGCAGTCAACAAAATCATATCAAGCAAAGTATCTATGCCTTGTTTTGTTACAGCAGATACAGGTACTACCACAGTATTTCCACCCCATTCTTCAGGCTGAAGTCCATGCTCTGTCAATTCTCCTTTCACACGATCGGGATTTGCATCAGGCTTATCAATCTTATTCAAAGCCACGATGATAGGCACACCTGCATCTTTTGCGTGATTTAAAGCCTCAATCGTTTGAGGCTTCATTCCTTCATCGGCAGCAACCACCAAAATTGCGATATCCGTGACCTTAGCACCACGCGCTCTCATGGCTGTAAATGCTTCATGACCAGGCGTGTCCAAGAAAGTAATCAGCTTCCCCTTTTTATTTACCTGATAAGCACCAATATGCTGAGTAATTCCACCGGCTTCTCCGGCAACAACATTAGTTTCCCTAATTGCATCGAGTAATTTTGTCTTTCCATGATCTACGTGACCCATTACGCAAACAACAGGTGGACGTTCTTTTAATAAAGCTGAGTCATCTTCCTTAACTAAATTTGAAATATCCCCACTCATAAGCTCCTGTGCTCCTGCCACATCTCTAATTCTCTTGAGTTTAATACCCATATCATCGCCAATAATCTGGGCAGTATCAAAATCAATTAATTGATTTATATTCGCCAAAATTCCATTTTTCATCAATTCACCAATAATTTTTGCGACCTTGATACCGGTCTTTTCTGCAAATTCCTTCACGGAAATAGTTTCCGGAATTGCAATAGGCCCACTAGGTTGTACTGACGCGGGCTGAGGTCTATATTCACTCCTCTTATCTTTACCGCTGTCCTTACCGGCAGTTTTTTTACGTTGGCTTTTAATAATTTCTCTTTCTCTTTCCTCGGAAATAATTTCATCATAGAGCTCAGCAATATCTTCGGGAGCCTTCTCTACATCAATCAGTTCTTCTTCCTTGGCAGGTTTGGCTTTCAATTCATCCTCCACCAAAGCGGCAATATCATCATCAATAACGCGCGCCCGAGGAGCCACTTTGGCACCAAGCTCTGCGAGCTTACTTTTAAGATCTTTTTGACTAATACCTAACTTTTCTGCCAAATCGGCAATTTTGGTGGACATTGAAAAATATAATTAAACACAATAAAAAACGTTTGAAGTCTACGCAAAAACTGTTTCAAAGTAAAGGAGAGTTGGTGTATTTTTACAAACACATAACGCTCATTTTTTATGGAAAATATAATTATTGTCATTGGTATTGGTATTCTCGGGGCCTTAACTTTCCTGATTTACAAACAACAAAATAAAAACTCAGGTCAGGAAAATGAAAATAATCTCCTTGTCCAATACGTCGAAGCCTTAAGAAAGGAAATCAGGGAAAGTAGCCAGGATAGTCGTCGTGAAACTCAAGATAAGCTCGATAGAATTCAGGAACGCTTGGCAAAAGGTCTGGAAAATTCTTCAAATACCTTGCAGAAGCAATTTGCCCAAAGCGCCAAATTGATCACCGATGTCACTGAAAAACTTACTAAATTGGATGAAACCAATAAGCAGGTCCTCGGTTTTTCAGAACAAATGCAAAGCCTTGAGAATATTCTAAAAAATCCGAAACAAAGAGGAATTTTAGGTGAATATTTTTTGGAAACTCTCCTAAGTCAGGTATTCCAACCAAATCAATACACCTTACAGTACAAATTCAATCACGGCGTAATCGCGGATGCGGTTATTTTCTTTAATAAAAAAATTATCCCTATCGATGCCAAATTTTCATTGGAGAAATATAATAAAATAATGGAGGAAAAGGACGAAAAACGTCGCGAACAACTGGAAAAAGAATTCAAAATGGATATCAAAAATCGTATCGACGAGACAGCTAAATATATCTTACCAAAGGAAAATACTACCGACTTTTCCATTATGTTTATTCCGGCCGAAGGAATCTATTATAATCTCTTGATTTATAAGGTTGGATCAATAGATATTAATGCCAACGATCTTATCGAATATGCTTTCAAAAAAGGAGTCATGATAGTTTCGCCAACTTCCTTTTATGCCTATTTGCAAACGATTCTTCAGGGACTCAAGGCCATGCAAATGAATGAATCCATCAAAGATGTCGTAAAAAGAATAGGGGATCTCGGTCGTCATTTGGAAAATTATGAGGTGTATATGCAAAAAATGGGTAACAGTCTGGGGACAACCGTAAACATGTACAACAACGCCTACAAAGAATTTGGCAAAGTGGACAAAGATATTTACAAAATCACCGAAGGCGAGGCCGGAGGCAAGAGCGATACACTACTTATAGACAAACCAACTATCGAAGCATAATATTACTCCGAACATTCTCATTTACTTTTTAAATTAATCCTATGGAAGTACGCACAAAAGCTTTAGTTACAGTTTTATTGGTTGGAGCGGTGGTAGGAGTTTACGCATTACAAGCCAACAATCCAAATCTCTTCAAAGGCGAATTGATTAAACAAAACACCACTCCTGCGACAGATACCGCAGCAGTTCAATTACCAGATTTGACCGGAGATTTAGTTGTCATTGCCCCACAAACGACAGGAGGAGACCTCAGCGTGAAGGTGACAATTAGTAATAAAGGACCTGGAATTATAGACGGCAAAAAACCTTTTAAATACAGTGTTTACGTAAATAAATCAGAAGTATTTACCAACGTCGATTCCTATAGCACGATGAGCGCTGGTGACTCTTTTAGCTTCACCTATCCAATTTCAAAAGCTGTTTATCAGTATCCTGACAAGGGCACGGTAAAAGTCGTAGTTGATCCGGATAATGCCATTACCGAAACCGATAAAGGAAACAATTCAAAAGAAGTGAATTATTCACTGACTAAATAATCACGCGGCCGGACAAATCAATTTATAACTACAGAATTGGCAATGGAAACCAGGAGTTGGCGCAAATTTTGAGTTTGAAATTTCTTCAATTAGCCCTAAGACTTCCGCCTCCAAATTTGCCAGTTGCTCATCAGTCCTTCCGGTAGATAATTTTTGATTATCATCCAGAAAATATAAGGTCAGCTTTGAAGCTTTGACTTTTAAAATATCTCTGCAGGCCAAGGCGTAAAGCGATAATTGCAAATCTTTATTCAGATCTTTTTGATCCCTCATGGCACCAGTTTTATAATCAACAACTTCATAAGTTCCATCCGCTAACTTATCAATCCGGTCTATACGTCCGTTAATCCAATATTTTCCCACTTTTAAATTAAATGGCTGCTCCAAATATCCAGGAATAATCCACGGATCAGAATTTTTCTCATAGTAAGCCGACAAAATTTCCCAACCCCTTTCTTTGCGAGTTTTTTCATGATCTTTACTCTCGTAACCATATGGAAGCCAATTCTTTTCGTATAGCTCCTTCAAAAGAGCCAGACTTACTTTTTCGCCACGCTTTAATGCCAGATAAAATTCATTTAAAGTGCCATGCACACTGCTACCAAAATTTGCCGCATGAGATTGAGGTTCCGGCACTTTCATCAGATAACGGAAATTATATTTCAAAGGGCAGGTCTTAAAGGAATCAAACTGGCTATAGCTTAAACGATTTCCCTTGAATGGAGGCAAGTCAAAAATTGGCTTATTAGGTTCTTTGTATTGCTTAAGCTTTTCGATGGCATCTTCAGTAGCTTGATGAACAAATTCTTTCAGGGTTTTGCACTCCAAAGTTTCATTCACAAAAGGGGAGACCTTCCATTTTTTATTACCTTCATATTGATCACTATAAGTAATAAATAGACCCTTCTTCGCACGCGTCATCGCCACATAAAAAAGGCGTCTTTCCTCCTGTAAATGAAAATCTCCTTCCGGATAAATTTCTTTTGTTAACTTTTCCGGAATTTCGAAAGGTTCACTGCGTTTACCACTCGGAAAACGCTGAGCAACCATATTCACCACAAAAACATAATCAAATTCCAAACCCTTACTGCCATGCACGGTTAAGATTTGTACGGATTCACGATCCGCAAAAGCATCACCTTCAAAAGTGGCGCCGGCCTCTTCAAGCAAATTCAGATAACTAATAAAATCTCTTACACTTTTATCTTCATTATTTTTTTCAAATTTCGAAACTTGTTTGGCAAATTCGTTAATATTTTGTAAGGTCTCAATTTTATCTTTATCAATTAAAGATTTTAACAAACCCGATTGAGTAAGAAATTCACTAACAACCAAGCCAACCGGTTTAGTCTTTGAATATTCAAATAAATTTTGCAAAATATTATAAACTTTTTCCTTTCCATCCTCAATTCCTGGCAACGACGCGCTATCAGGCTTGATCAAATCGAAGAGATGCTCGTTTCTTCCCTGGTTTAGTAGTTTAAGGATCTCTGCCATTTTTAGTTCAAAGATTTCCATCTTGAGCACTCGGAGCATGGCAATATCATCATAAGGATTTGCCACAACCTTTATTATCGCGATTAAATCCTTGATTTCATCCAATGAAAATAACCCTTTTGGATTACGCACCTGAAAGGGGATATCAAAGTATTTCAGCTCATCGATAAACGGGCCGGTATGATGATTTGACCTTACCAAAATCGCAAATTCATTCCATGGCGCTCCCGTGGCTTCATGAATTTTTTTAATTTCCTCTGCTACAAAGCTACTTTCTTGCACGAAATCCGGAAAATGATGAATCTGCACAGCGTTTTCATTTTGCGGATCTTGAGATTTGCTAACCAGCTTTTTATTAATATTAACCTTAACTTCCAAGCGATCAGGATTATTATTTTGAATTAACGTATATGATGCATCCAAAATATTTTGATTACTGCGATAGTTCTCAGTAAGTACAGCCTTTTCACCATTTGGGAAAAATTTTTCAAATTGCAAAATATTACTCAGACTTGCGCCACGCCACTTATAAATACTTTGGTCATCATCACCAACCACAGCTATGTTTTTATGATTTCCGGCCAATTTTAGAATCAATTGGAATTGAGCATAATTCGTATCTTGAAATTCATCCACCAAAATATACTTAAAACGATTTTGATAGTTCTTAAGCCTGCCTGGACGCTTTTCAAATAAAAAATTTGCGTAATAACTCAGATCACCAAAATCCAAATAATTATTGGCCAGCATTAATTCCTGATATTTCTTATAAGCCTTGGCAATTTCAAAAGTTTTAGCCACATCCTCGGGATCACTATCCAAATCCTTACCGGAAGCCATTTCCTCTTCATTTTTAGCCATTAAATTTTCAGCGTACTTTAAATATTCATCAGGCTGAATCAGCTCGTCCTTCAACTTACTAAAATGACTTAAAATTGCATAAATAAATCGATTTGGATTACCAAGCGGGCGATAATAATCCAGTTCGAATTCAAAAAGATTTTTTTTAAAGAAAAACCATTGTTCCACCTGACTCAAAACCTTATAACCCGGATCTATACCCATTTCCAAACCGGATTCTCTTAGAATTTGCTCTGAAAAGGAATGGAAAGTTTTAATGCAAATATCGTCATAGCTCAAAGGCATTGATACGTCTATACGTTCACGCATTTCATTCGCTGCCTTATCGGTAAAGGTGAGTGCTAAAACTTCACTTGTTTTAGCTTTACCTGATTTAATTAATTCTAAAATTCTGGAAGTAATCACTCTGGTTTTTCCTGTTCCGGCACCGGCAATAATCAATAACGGACCCTCAGAGTGTTTTACCGCCTTATTTTGTTCGGCATTCAATTCCATGCCATCATTTTATCTCAAGCTTAATTATACTTCCACCTCGAGCACAAAAAAGACCATGCTTCATTTTGGGAAACATGGTCTTTTAAATTTTCTTTAAGCCTCCACTTCTTCAGCCTCTTCCTCTTCTTCTACCTTCTTTGCTTTCTTTTTGCCTTCTCCTTCTTCCTTCAAAGCATTGATAGACAAACCAACGCGATGTTCATCTGGATCAATAGCAATGATCTTAGCTTTAATCTTGTCTCCAACCTTCAATAATTCTCCAGCATCAGAAATATTTTGATTAGAAATTTCACTCACATGAATCAAACCGTTGATTTCATTGTCCAATTTTACAAATGCTCCGAATGGAGTGATTCTATTAACCTCTCCTTCAAGCACTGTTCCAACTTTATATTTCTTTGTAGCTTCAATCCAAGGATCCGGTACAAGTCTCTTCATTGAAAGGCTAATCTTGTCTGAATCTTTTCCAATCACTAAAACTTCCACTTCATCACCAAGTTTACCAAAGTCATTAGGATCCTTTACGTGGCCCCAAGCGATTTCAGAGATATGTACAAGTCCTTCCAAGCCACCGAAAGTTACGAAAATACCGAAGTTTACGATACCACTGATCTTACCCATAACTTTTTGTCCAACTTCAAGTTTGCCCATAGCCTTCTTGCGTTCTTCTTCTTCAGCTGCTCTTTCAGAAAGAATAAGTTTTCCTCCATCCTTATCAAGATTAATAATCTTAACAAGCAAAGGAACTCCAATAAGTTTTTGTAATCTAGCTAAAATTCTTGCACTGTCAGCACCATTCACACGTGGATAGTGTAAAGGAGCCAATTGAGATACCGGAATAAATCCTTTAATGCCATCAATATTGAGCAACAAACCACCTTTATTAGCTTCATGAGCTGAAACCGTAATAGCTTCACCGGATTCATGAGCTTTGATAAATTTGTCCCAAGTTTTTTGTTGACTAGCTTTTCGAAGTGAAAGTACTACCAATCCATCTTCGTTCTCTTCTTCCAAAACGTAAGCTGAAATACCATCACCGATTTGAATTGAATCGATCGTTCCTGAGCTATCTTGAGTTTCTTGACCAGCAATAATACCGGTAGCAACACCACCCAAATCAACCAGGATTTTATTTTTCCAAATAGCTGTTACGACGCCTTCTACGAGTACGCCTGGAGCAGGTAATACGAAGTCCCCTGCATTTTTTAGAAGCTCATCCATTATTGAGCTTACAACATTCTTCTTTGCCATAACTGTGCCTTAGCAAGACGTCTTAATAATTATTGGCTCAATCGATATTTGGCTGTCTTGCTAATAAAAACGCCCTAACTCAGATTGAGCAGGGCGATTATATTGATGAAATAGCGGAAAGTCAAATCTAAGAATTTGTGTCGCGCGGGGTGCGCGATCAAATCTAAACCAAGACGACTTAAACGTTTTGTTTAGCTCGAGTTTTAGCTGCTGATTTCTTATTTATTTTTTCAGCAATTCTAGCTTCGCCTTTCACAAGATCAACAGTGTCGCCTTTTTTAACTATTCTTACCACATCTCCATCCTTGAAATATCCCTCAAGATATTTGGCTGTCAAAGGATCCTCGATGAATTCCTGTATAGCTCTTCTTACAGGTCTGGCACCATATTTTGGATCATAGCCTACCTTCACCAACACATCCATGGCTGTAGGAGTGGTTTCTATCGTAAGATTTTTTGATTTTAATCTATTTTGCAAATATCCAATGTGCAATTTTACAATTTCCTGGATGTTTGCATGTGTCAAAGCATGGAACACAATTGTCTTATCAATTCTGTTAAGAAATTCAGGTCTGAAATGATCTTTTAAATCTTTTAAAATCTCAGACTTAACCACCTCGAAATCTTCTGCCGCCTTTTCAAGCTCGGAAGATTGGGTAGAGAAGCCGATCGGCGCAGCTTTTTCAGTTAATTTTTTCGCACCAATATTTGATGTCAAAACAATAATCGTATTTCTAAAATCCACTTTTCTGCCTTTTGCGTCAGTCAATTCACCATCTTCAAGAATTTGTAACAGCAAATTAAATACATCCGGATGAGCTTTTTCAATTTCATCAAAAAGTACTACGGCATACGGTTTACGTCTCACGGCTTCCGTCAATTGACCACCGTCCTCATAACCAACATAACCGGCAGTCGCACCAACCAAACGAGAAGTATTATGACGCTCCATGAATTCGCTCATATCAATCTTGATCAGAGCATTCCGATCATGGAAAATTTCTTCAGCCAAGGCCTTTACCAACTCTGTTTTACCGACTCCGGTAGGACCCATGAAAATGAATGATCCAATCGGACGTCTTTCATCAGCAAAACCAGCTCTAGAACGACGAATAGCTTTAGAGACAGAAGTTACCGCCTCATCCTGACCGATAATTCTATTTCTCAAAGTAGCCTCCAGAGATTGAAGCTTAGAAATATCATCACTTACCAATTTTGTAACCGGCACGCCTGTCATTGTAGAAACAACAGCTGCAATATCGTCCTCAACCAATTTTTCTCTCTGTGAACGAGGAATTTTTACAACTTTTTGATCATCGATTTTCTTTACAATATCCAATTCTTCATTACGAAGTTCCGCAGCCTTTTCATAGTCTTGCTGAGACACAGCTTCTTCCTTTTTCTTAATAACAGCAGTTAATTTTCTTTGTAATTTTTTAACCCTGTCATTGCTCACTCTTGTACCAATACGTTTTTTTGCCGCTGCCTCGTCAATGAGATCTATGGCTTTATCTGGCAAAAATCTATCATTCACATATCTCTTTGAGAGTCTTACTGAAGCTTCCAGGGCCTCATTTGTAATCAATAAATTATGATGATCTTCAAATGATTCTCGTATTCCTTCCAGAATCTGAAGGGTCTCTTCCGGTGTAGTTTCCTTAACCTGCACAGACTGGAAACGACGTTCCAAAGCGGCATCTTTTTCAATGTGCTTTCTGTATTCAGCTGTTGTCGTCGCGCCAAGTACCTGCACTTTTCCACGAGACAAAGCTGGTTTTAAAATATTTGCAGCATCCAAACTGCCTTCGGCACTACCGGCACCAACAACAGTATGGAATTCATCAATAAACAAAATTACATTATCCTGAGAAGCTGCCTCTTCAAGGATTTGTTTTATTCTTTCTTCAAATTCTCCACGATATTTTGTTCCCGCAACCACCGAAGCCATTGAAATAGAAAGTAGCTTTTTATCTAACATATTTTCCGGCACTTCTTCTTTCGCTATTGCCCACGCTAATCCCTCAGCCACGGCAGTCTTACCAACTCCAGATTCACCAATCAAAACCGGATTATTTTTAGTTTTTCTGGAAAGAATACTGATCACACGTTCAATTTCAGTTTTACGGCCGATAATAGGATCGATTTTTCCTTTTCTAGCTTCCTCCACTAGATCAGTTGAAAAGTAATCCAAAGCCGGTGTTTCAGTCTTTTTCTCATCTTTTTTCTTTGCATTAGGCTTATATCCTTCTTTGAAATTTTCTTTTTGCTGTTGTCCACTTAATACACCCTGAAGTCCTGTTAAAAAGAATTCTATAGGATTCATCATCTGTGGATTCTTTGGCACTTGACCACCAGCTACGCCTTCTTCACCATCCTTAGGCCCCATATTTTTAGCTCTCTCAAAAATCTCCAGAATTTGCTCCTTAATATCTGCAGGTGACACTTTCATATTTTCCAAAATAACTGTAGCTGCAGTATTATTTTGTGAAACTAATGAATAAAGTAAATGCTCCGTTCCCACAAAGGAATGCCCAAACTCATGAGCAATCTTTGCTGCATCTTCGATAATTTCCTTTGCAAAACCGCTTAAACCTCCCGGTTCATTAGCCTTTGCTGGCGCACTGCTACGGCCCACTGTTTTTAAAACCAAGTAGACATTTTCCAGAGAAACGCCAAAATTTAAAAGAATAGAAGCGCCAAGCGAACTCTCCTGAGAAAGAATCCCAATTAAAATATGTTCTGTGCCCACATAAGTGAGCTTAGATTCACGAGCTTTTTCCTGAGCTACAATTAGAGCTCTTTTTGCTTCCTTTGTAAATCTACTAAATTGATTGAAATCGTTCATGGTTTTTGTTTAATTTTTTTATCATCCTATTCTAGCATAAATTGGTCACAATAAGAATGTCTCCCTGTCATTTATCCTTTACGCGATAAAATACGATGGTTTAATCTAAATTGGCACTCTGCATTATAGAGTGCTAGCAAATATCTGTCAAATTGAATTATTGCTGAGCTAAGCCGTCAGCTGAATCTAGGCTTGCAGCCATAAACAGAATCAAATCTCTGTATGAAGCAGGTCCGGCAAATTTAAAATTGCGAGATTTTACAGTCGAATAAACAGTATAATTATCTCCATTTTCAAATACAACCAGAGTCTTGCCGCTAAAAGAAAGTTTGGTTCCTCCATTAGGAATTCCATCAGCTAAAACATCCAAACTAATAATTTCCTTACCATTTACAGTATCTGTAAAACCATAATGATGCAGCACATCGGCATTTGTCGTATTTTTAACACCGGCATAATACCAACTTGCAGGATATTTGCCGACGAATTGATATGGCAAACTTTCAAAGGTGGTCATATCCATATCCAGTTTTGGCAGATCAGAAGCAGTTTTTTCTTCACCCGCGGTGGCTGGCGGCAAATCAGCTTCATTCGAATCCATCGACACAAACTGAAAATCAGCAACAATTTTATTAAAAGTGTTTTCATCTTCTGCTTTAACCGGATTAGCAGGTACAAAAGTGACTATATAAATCAGACCGGAACGGTAAAGTGTATATGAAGTTTTTAGAGGAGAGGTGATCTTTAAGGCATCCATTTGATCAACGCCAATTTTAGACAACATTGCCTTATCAAATTTTTTATCTGAATTTTCTTGATTAAAATAAACCTCAAGAGCGGAATCCAAGGTGCCATCCGCCTTCTGTTTAGCTTCATAGGTAAACGGCTTTTGCTCTATTGTAAGAGTTGCAGCGGTTTTTGTCCCAGTTGGCAGCGGAGCTGTAAAAACAATTTTATCCTTTGATCCCGACTGCTTCCAGTCATCAGGATAATTCAACCTAAAACCGGCATCCGTATCTTTGTATTCAAGTTGCTTGGTTTGCTTGGTGTTTTTAGATAAAATCTCGTCAACAGTAAGCCCATTGATTTCAAAAACATTATCAGTAGTATTCATCTGGCCGCTTGCTTTGACCTTATTTCCAAGATATTCATCAGCCGATAAATTAATAGTTAAACTTCTCACCGCAACTTTATTACCAGATACATCTACAAGAAAGTGAGTACCACTTTCCTTATCAGCAGGAGTTTGTTCTACTAGAATACCGGACACCGAAGTTTGCGATGGGCTAGATTGAAATTGATCTTTTAGACTGCAGGCAGAAAGTCCCAGCACTACAAAAAGCGAAGTTAGTAATAAAAGTAATTTTTTCATGTTTTTGATTTAAACCGGCGAGATTATACAAGCACCAAGGGAAAAACTCAACTCTAAAGAATAGATCTCCTGAAAGAGTCAGCATTTAAGTGGCCATATGCCCTCTCGGTCACAATACGTCCGCGAGGAGTTCTTTCCAGAAAGCCCAACTGTATCAGGAATGGTTCATAAATATCTTCTATAGTGCTTTCTTCTTCAGACACAGCAGCCGATAGGGTATTTAAACCTACCGGGCCACCTTTGAATTTATCAATTATGGCAAACAAGATTTCTCTATCAGTATTATCAAGTCCCAATTTATCCACTCCAAGCGCTTTCAAAGTTTGCTCCAAAACCTTTAGACTAATTTTGGAATTATTATTAATGTCGGCAAAATCCCTCACTCTCTTGAGTAATCTGTTGGCGATTCTTGGCGTCTGGCGGCAGGATTTAGCCAATTCACCGGCAATCATATCCTCAATAGAACAACCTAAAATAGCGGCAGAGCGTTTAATAATTTGAGTAATTTCTTCATCACTATAAAATTGTAATTTAAAAACATTACCAAATCTGGCACGCAGAGGCGAAGATATCAGACTTAACTTCGTTGTAGCCCCAATCAAAGTAAATTTTGGCAAATTAATTCTCATGTTTCTCGCTGATGGTCCTTTGCCGATTACTATATCGATTCCAAAATCTTCCATAGCGGTATACAAAACCTCCTCAACAATCGGCTTTAATCTATGGATTTCATCAATAAAAAGCACATCGTTTTCCTGCAAATTAGTAATTATCGAAGCCACATCTCCAGGCTTTTCCAGTGCTGGTCCCGATGTTAATTTAAGACTAGCACCAACCTCAGTGGCGACAATATGAGCTAAAGTTGTTTTACCAAGACCGGGAGAACCATGTAGCAAAATATGATCGAGTGGTTCCTTACGTTTTCTTGCAGCCTTTATTGAAATTAAAAGATTATTTTTTATATTTTCTTGTCCTACATAGGCATCTAAAGACAAAGGTCTTAAACGATTCTCAAACTGAACCACCTCAGCGCTTGGAACACTAACCAATTGTTCTAAATTTTCAGCTTCACTTTCTATCATTTAGGTTCTCTAATGTGGTAAATAAAACGCCTGATTTCTTCAGGATCCGGAGCATTGGTGAATTCAATATCAATATGAGCAGATGCCGTTTCGATAACAATCGTACCATAATCAAAAATTTTAAAATATGCCAGAAATCCCTTTTCACGCGTCTGAATTTCTTGAATTTCATGATAAAAAGCCTCAGCTTCATCCTTTAGACTCAAAAATTTCCAATCAATAAAAACGATTCGTTGATTGGTAATCACAAATTGATCCAACCAGTAAACCAAAGACAAATACGCCACTACGATAGCAAAAATAAAAAATATCACTGAAGCTGCAATCCAAAACCCTTTAGGTGAAAAACTTTCCTGCATCAGAAAAAGCATCAAGTAAAAAGGCAAAGTTCCAAGCATAGCAACAAAAACTTGTCCTACAAACGGTGTGGGATGGTGATGGTATACCTTCAGAATTTGTTCGCCTTCCCGCAAATGCATAAAAGATGTAAAATCAAAATCGAACTAACCCTATTCTACAGAATGAAAAAGTATTTTCAAGCTCCCTGGCAGTGGAAATATTTGGCCGTAGCGGCATTGGCTTCAATCTTTTGTTTGGCGCTAAACTTCATAATTTGCGTAGTAATAATTTATGGAAACTTTAAAATTCCAGGTTATAGATTTGAAGAAGGCTATCTCAGCCTTGGTAGTAGAAATATTCTTTGGCTTATATCCATAGGTTTTCTCTATCTTTTAATACTTCCCATAGTAGAAGAAGTTGTGTTTAGAGGTATCACTCTGCAGTATCTCACAAGTAAATTTGGCAATAAATTGGGCATCTCAATGGCAATTATAGTTGCAGTTATTATTGGATTGCCATTCCACAGCCCAATACCCGCGCTTATATTTAGCACGATAGCAACTTTTACTAGCTACAAAAGCAATTCCATTTTGCCTGCAATAATTTTCCATATAGCAAACAACTTCCTGATTTTCATGATGTTATTATCTCTAGGAAGGGGATTGGTAACTCTATAAAGGCTTGCCTTTCAAGGAAATTATATAGTATAAAATCTCAGACCAAACTTTCAGGCGCCCGTAGCTCAGCTGGATAGAGCAATGCCCTTCTAAGGCAAAGGTCGGCCGTTCGAATCGGCCCGGGCGTACCACAAAAAAATCGCAAAGCGATTTTTTGGCGAGCTAAGGCGAGCCTAAGTTCGACGAAGTCGAAAACCATTCACTACTTGGATAAAGTCATCATTCTATACATCGCATCGGCTACTTCGCCACGCGTCATTTCACGAGCCGGATATATTCTTTTCATACTTGCATCAAGAATTTTTAGATCCTTAGCGTAAGAAATATACGGAGCATACCAAGAAGACGCAGAAACATCAGCGTACGGATCGTTTGCCACCACAGGATCGACATCCACGCTCAAACCATTAAAAAGAATCTTAAAGAATTCAGCTTTATTTACGCCACTATCCGGTCTAAATGTTCCATCGGGATTGCCGTCAACAATGTGACGTTGATACGCTGTGTAAACATAATTTGCATACCAAGCGGATTTTTTAATGTCAGTGAAAGGTAAACTACCATTTGAAATCGAAGTACGAATACTTAATAAAATAAATTTCAAAGCTTCAGCGCGAGTCACAGATTGATCCGATTTAAATGAGCCATCAGCATATCCCTTGATAATAGACTTATCACTTAAATATCTCGTAGCGTCATAATATTTGCTGCCGGGAGCTATATCCGTAAAAGGTTGATCAAGCACTGGTTTATCCTCAATAACTGGCTTATTTTCTACGACAGGTTTTTCTTCTACAGCAGGCGTATTCTCTACTGTCGGCTGTACATCCGGTGTAGTTGGAGTATTTACAGTTGGACTGTCGGTTTTTGGTGTTGCGTCCTGAGCAGTCGAATCATTTGAAGCAACATAAGATGAAGCATCAGCTGCTTTCACGGCAACCGGCGTTGACGAAGTCGCAACAGCAGCGGTTTCTGTGCCTGCATTGTTAGCAGGCTTCACATCGACCGAAACAGATTTCGAATCAATAAATTTCTGTACATAAGCAACCGGATTTATCGTTGTCTGTGCTGCTAAATCCTGACCCAAACCTGCATTTACCGCACTAAAGAAATCCAAACCCGCAGCAGAAGCTTGCTGCCAAGTAAATGGCCAAAATGGATGAAATGTAGCTTTGTCGTTATCAATTTGAAAATGTAAATGTGGTGTAGTAGCCGTACCGGTATGTCCAGATAAACCGATTTGCTGGCCCTTTTTTACGACATCACCAACATTCACAAAACTTTGACTTAAGTGGCAATAGTCCGAATAAAGAATCTCTTTTTTATTCGGATCATCCAAATCAGGGAAATTATTATGTTTCAAAACGATATGAATACCAAAGCCGTCTTCTTGATCGGAAGTTTTTGCTACCACTCCATTCGCCATAGCGTATACAGGAGTTCCCTCAGGGACTTTAATATCTATAGCCAAATGTGAACCTGCAAATTCCTTGCCGTCCAATTTATAATCTCCCATGTAAGGAGTCGAATAGGTTATTTTTGCGTTACGGATCGCGTCGTCTACAGGATTATTCCATTTCAAAGAATCCGCGGGCGTGACCAATTGTTTTGGATCATAAAAAGGAATATCTATTAAATCAGAATCCGTAAATTGATTAAAGGCAAAATCACGCTTATCGCTACTGATTTTTGACCAATTTGGAACTTTTTTAATTGGATAAGTAGTTCCATCAAAAGGTGCATGTTCCGGCAAACTCAACACACTTGTTTGATAAAGCAGGCTTTTAACGTTTGTCAAAGCCATAGCAGAAGTTATCAAAACCGTACCCAAGACCAAAACGGCATTTCGAATATTAAACGCACGACGGTTTTTATCCTTATTATTTTTATTCATTTTGTTTTTGTTTTTATTTATCCTAATATTATATCAAATTTAAAGCTCAAAGGCAACTATCCAATGATTACAAAAAGCCCTGAAGAAACCGCAGAATTAGCGAAAAAAATGGCCTCTAAAATAAAAAAAGGAGGAGTGATTTGCTTGAATGGAGACCTGGGAACAGGCAAGACCACCTTCACAAAAAGCTTAATGGAAAGCCTTGGCATAGAAGATTTCAAGGTAAAAAGCCCTACTTACACTTACATCAGAGAATATTCGCATCCGAAAACAAAGGTTTATCACATCGATCTGTATAGACTTGAAAGCGTAGATCACCTTTTAGTTGAGGAAATTCAAGAAATTCTTCAAATTAATGCCAATATAGTTGTAATCGAATGGGCCGATAAGCTAGAGGGATACCTGGACAGTAAAAACAAAATTGAGATAAATTTTGAATATTTAAGCGAAAATTACAGAGAAATAATCACCAAAAATGGATAAAAAAGAAATTCAAAAACTTTATCGTAAATATAGTACTCCGAAGCACATTATTTTACATATGAAAAAAGTCGCCCATGTGGCCGATAATTTAATCAAAAGATTAAAGCTAAAAGGTTTTAAAATAGACCAAAAATTAATCCAAAACGCCGCTTTACTTCATGACGTCGTAAGGTATGTGGATTTTCAAAATATTGAAGAAAAAAACGATTTGGCAATTTGGAAAAAACTTCGAAAAAAATACCACAAAATTGGTCACGAAAAAGCCATGGCGAAAATCCTTAAAGAATCCGGAGAAACAAAATTGGCAAATCTAGTGGCAAAACACGGATTTTTTTCAGTCGACAAACTGAAAAGCCTGGAAGAAAAGATATTATATTACGCCGATAAACGAGTGGATAAGGATAAAATAGTAGATTTAAAAACAAGATTCAAAGAAGGTAAAAAACGCAATAGATCTCCAAATGAAAATCCAAAATTAATCCAGGAAACCGAAAAGAAAGTTATCTCTCTGGAATCAGAAATAGCAAATTTATTAGGAGAGAGTATTGATTAATTCTAAAGTGGCAGGACCGACTGCGCCGGCGCCATTATCGCCTGGATTTGTAATCAATTTATGAGCTTTCTGAAATTCAGTAACGGCATCTTGAGTTACAGGACCATAGTACTGTGTAATTAAATCACCACTCAAAAAACCCTGGTCTTTTAAAAATTTTTGTAAAGTGGCAACCTCAGGACCCCTCATGCCATATTTCAATTGAAGAGAAATAATAGATTTTTTTGGCTTGTCGGATTCATTACTAACCGCAATTGTTTTTTCATAAGCATCAGTCGCAGCAGCAACACGTGTTTCATAATAATTACTAGCGGCAATCAATTTATTCATTTCTTTTCTGGTTTTGGGACCAAAAACGCCGGCGAATTCAGAATTTTCATCCAATACAAGACCTTGAGTCTGTTGAAATTTAAACACCGCATGTTTAGTCAAATCATCATATGACCCATTAGCTTCAACGCGTAAGAGATTCATTTGCTTCAAAGTATTCTGTAAAGATTTCACCTTAGCTCCTTTGTCGCCAAATTTCAGATCATCATTCAAAAAAGAAACAGAGTTGTTAGCCAACTGTACCGGAGCTTTTTTTACCGCAACCGCATCGACTACTTTAGCTGCAGTCATGACCTTGCTACAGTCATTTGGCGTAGATTCACTAGCTGAATAATCACCCAGATTAACTTGTTCGGCAATACTGTCGTTAATGCCATAAACTTCCACGTCTACTGTTCTTTTTCCCCAACTTAAAGCTCTGTCCAAACCCTTATCTCCAAAACCCATCCATACATCCAAACGATCATAGTCAAAAGCACCCGTATCAGTGGAAACTATAGCTCCACCTCTATCATGGACAGCCACTATGCCAATTCCAGGAATATCCATTTTTGTACCAAATGGATAAGATTTTGGCGCGGCAATCATACCCGGGAAAACCTGCGTTCCATCTGCGCCATTTGTTCCATTACCATTCAAAGCGAGATCGCTGGCATAACTACCGGTATTATAATGTTGCTGACAAGGTAAAGGGGAATAATAAGCCGAAATGATAAAAGTCTTCAAATATGGAAACTCTTTTACGGTAGACACGGTAGAATCTGCATTTTGTGTTCCACTCAACTGATCCGCAAAAACTTTATCGCCGAATGCCACATTAAATGATCGGAAGAAAAAGAAAACCAGGAAAAGCAATAAAACATCCAAAGACAAGAAAACCTTAAACCTATTTTTTGTTTTTGTTTTTTTCATTTTTTATTTTTTTATCGAACCATTATACCACAAAAAAGACCCCCATACCCAAGATGCACTTGTCATCATGAGTCAAATATTGTGTAATTAAAAATGTAAAAAACTGCTAAACAGCACCAATTCTCTTTAAAATTTCACGATCCACGAAGTCTCTATCACGACCATATTTCAATCTAGAAAGCTGTTTATAGGCCTCGGCCGCCTCCTTATCGCCCTCTTCGGTATATGGATTGCAAGGAATGACACTAAAAGGACGACTAGGCTGAGTATCAATAGAAAGCTTCATTACAGCCTTAAATTTATCAATATTAATCAAATCCTGATCACTAAACACAGGCTTCATCTCCTTAGCCATTTCCTCGGCATCTTGAGCGCCAATCTTATAACACATCATCGAACCAACGTTACCAAACACAGCATTTTTTAAATTTGTACCTTTTTTCTTCTCATCATTGATCTGCGCCAAATACTGATGGGCAATATTCAGACCAAGACGATATTTTCTGGCTTCTGACAAAATACTTTCAATACTATCAGTTACGTAGTTTTGGAACTCATCGATATACAGGAAGAAATCCTTACGCTCATTTTTTGGAATCTTTTCACGTCTCAAAGCTGCCATTTGAATCTTTTGTACGATAATCAAACCAAGAAGCTTGGAATTAATTTCACCCACTGAACCTTTAGAAAGATTCATTAAAAGAATTTTTCCTTCCTGCATGGCTTTACCAATATCAAAGGCGGATTTTGTTTGACCAATGATATTTCTCATCATCGTATTTGTAACGAACTGACCGAATTTAGCGGCAAAATACGGAATCATTTCCTGTTTTTCACGCGCACCAGTCTTGGCCATCTGATGGTCCCAGAAAGATGCCACAATAGGATTAGTAACGTGCTGCCTCTTGATTTTCGCGAAATCATCATCGGTAAACAAACGCACGATATCAGTCAAAGCACCACCGGCAGGATCAGACATCAAAGTAAGACAACCATTACGGAAATAATCCTGAATACGTGGACCAAAAGTCTCCTCATCAAAAAGCTTAATCATGATATTCATGGCATCCAAAGCGACAAGCTCTTTTTCCTCCCAAGTCTCACCCTCGAGCAAATTCATACCCAAAGGCCTTTCCATATCACTTGGATTGAAATAAATTACATCATCAGCTCTATGGCGAGGAATAAACGGTAAAACATCTTCAATCAAGGATCCATGGGGATCAATTACGCACAAACCATCACCATTTTTAAGATCTTGACGAATCATTACCTGTAAAACGGAAGATTTACCTGTACCGGTTTGTCCAATTACATAGAAATGACGGAATCTATCCTCACGCTTCATACGAATTTCCTTTTTCTCTCCACGATAAACATTATGTCCAAGTAAAATACCTTCAGTAGGAATATTGGCTGGTGGGGGAGAGATCTTAAAGTTTTGCCAGGCAATCGAAGGGTATTTATTGAAACGTATATTAGGAATATGAAAAATACTTGCCAACTCTTCAGATGAAAGAACCATTTTTGTCCTAGTAACCCATTGATTAAAGCCACGTCTAAAATTACGGAAAATATAGTTTGTAACCAAAGGCTTATTATTGTGCCAATGAGTATAGGTCAATTCATTTCCATTTTTGGTACTATACTGATTAAAAGCACCTCTCATTGCCACCAAATTCGCATGAGCATCATGTTTTGACTTTGCAGAAGCTACCAAACGAATAACAGTCTCAAAACCGGAACGTGAATTCTTTTCTTCCATCGCTTTCACTTCTTCATCGGTGATGGGAGTAGTACGTGTAGAAACACCATCTTTATCCAAATTTAAAACACCTTTTTCACCATGAAAAAGCAATTCAAACATCGTAGCAAACCAAGTAATGGGATTGTACCACTGGAAGTGAGAATTCTTTTTATTTTGAAAAATCTCACTGGCTTTCATACGACCTTCTTCTTGCCACCCATCCTTTAAAGGACGAATCATCACTTGCACCACGGCACCCTCATCAGATCTAATCTTGGACAAGGAATTGATAATGGCATTAATTGGATCAGCATTCATCCTGGAAAATGTACGAATCGGATAACAAAACTCCTTATGAGGAACAATATAGCAACCAACCACTTCGCTATCAGGCTGAAAAATATTGTAATCCTCGACCTGTTCCACATAAGCTTCAGGATAAAAAGCAGTTAATTGTTTTTCAATTAAAGACTGTAAATCACGCGGACATACAATGAAAAAATGCACCTGGGAATCAATCACCGCATACTCAAAAGATAAAAACTCTTGAGCCGTGAAAACCTTATACCATTCCTTGATATAAATACTATGAAGAGCTTCATAAAACTGAGTCATTATTCCACAAGCGATTTCCTTAAAGTCCTTTTGCGTAGAGTATTGTTCACCCTCAACCTCTCTATCATCTTTAGACTCTTTCTTAGGCACCTTTATGTCCAAAAATACCATATTAAAAGACCTCTCGAGATTCCTTTTATAGCGGACATAAAACAAAATTCCTGTCACCGCTGCGGAGACTCCAATAAGTAACAAAATTAACATTATCCAATTAGCCATTTAGACACATTAAATCTATAAATTATACCATTATTTCTTCTTTATATCAATTTTAACACACAATTCCTCCAACTGTTCCTTCGGCATTTCAGACGGTGCTCCAAGCATCAAATCCTTTGCCTTTGAATCCTTAGGAAAAGCTATAACTTCACGAATATTAGGCTCATTGGCGATAATCATCACCAGACGATCCAAGCCCCAGGCTATACCTCCATGTGGAGGCGCTCCATATTGAAATGCTTCAAGCATATGACCAAAACGACGTTCAGCATCATTACCTGAAATACCAAGTATCTCAAAAATTTTTGCCTGCACCTTTCTATCATGAATTCTAATTGAACCGCCACCCACCTCCGTTCCATTTAAAACTATATCGTAAGCCTTAGCGATAGACTTTTCAGGACTCTTATCCAAGTCCTCCATCTGCTTAGGAGCAGTAAAGGGGTGATGCACTGCACCGAGCGTACCGGTCGCCTCATCCTCCTCAAACATCGGGAAATCAATCACCCAGCAGAAAGCAAACAAATTAGGATCCATCAATCCAAGCTTATTGCCTATTGCCAAACGAACATGACCTAGAGATTCGCAAGCAATTTTAAATTTATCAGCCGCAAAGAAAACAATATCTCCGACCTTTGCCTCTACACGATTCATCAATTGATTTAAAACTTCCTCTTTAAAATATTTAACAATAGGGGATTTGAGATTACCCTCCTCAACCACGATATAAGCCAATCCCTTAGCCTTGTATACCTTGGCGATTTCCGTAAATTCATCAATTTCACGGCGAGTTAATTTTGCACCACCTGTAACCTTCAAAGCCTTTACAACACCGCCACCTTCCACGGCAGACTTAAATACGGAAAAATCAGATTTTACGGCTATATCACTAACATCAACCATTTGCATATCAAAGCGAATATCCGGTTTGTCGCTTCCATATTTATTCATGGCTTCTTCATAAGTCAAAATAGGGAAAGGCAATTCTTTAATTTTTTTATCTTTAGCAAAATTTTTGATTACGTCTATCATCAGCGCTTCATTGACTTTCATAATATCCTCCATATCTATGAAAGACATTTCCATATCCAATTGTGTGAATTCAGGCTGACGATCACCACGCTGGTCCTCATCTCTAAAACATCTGGCAATTTGAAAATAACGATCAAAACCCGCCACCATCAAAAGCTGTTTTAGTTGTTGAGGGGATTGAGGTAGTACGTAAAAATTTCCCGGATATAAACGCGAAGGCACCAAATATTCACGACTACCTTCAGGCGTACCCTTGATCAAAATCGGAGTTTCCACTTCAACGAAATTTTCTCCATCCAAAAAATCACGAATATATTTAATGATTTTATGACGAAGAATAATATTGTTCTTAAGCTTCGGTCTGCGCAAATCAAGATAACGATATTTAAGCCTTGTATCCTCGCCAACATCCTTATCCTGATCAATTTCAAACGGGGTAGTCTTAGCGGCATTCAAAACATTTATATCGGTCACAAAAACTTCAACTTCACCGGTGGCATGATTAGGATTAGCCTGACCTTCCGGTCTTGCACGAACTTTTCCTGAAACCTGTAAAACATATTCTGAACGCACATCATTCATTGCGTCATGCGCAGCCTTGAAATTCACTGGATCTGAAACTATTTGAGTAATGCCATAGCGATCACGTAAATCAATAAAAATAACTCCACCATGATCACGACGACGATTCACCCAGCCACACAGCGTAACTTCCTTACCAATATTTTTCTTAGACACATCATTACAAGTACAAGTTCTATACATAAATATAATTAAATAAAACAGATTTAATCTTAGAGAAGAAATCAGCAATTATCAACACAAATCGTGTATTAAACCAAAATTTTACCAACTTCCTTTTCCAAGGCTTCATTAAAGTTAACACCAAAAGGAAGCTTAATCTTTTTCTTCGCATCAGCAAGGAATAATTCAACCGGCATACTTCCTTGATTTGTTTCAAGTAAATTCTTAAGAGCTCTCATTTTAGCAGCAGGCAATTTTTCAGGGATTTTAATCAAATATGATTCAGCTGGTTTTGTAGGCGCAACTTCATTGGAATTACTAACATCATCTCCCCAAATGTCATCCAAAAGTCTGATCGCAATATCGGATTTATCATCAGGATTATAAATTTCTTGCTCTTTGGCATTCTTAATCATGGTTTCAAGGGAAAGAAGTTTTACGTTATCACAAGCGATTTGGCACTGTCCACGCTTATTATCAAGACGACCATTAATTCCAACAACTTGATCTTCCACAATTTCATTGCCAAAAAGCGCATAGCTTCTAGGGAACATGATCGCAGAAATTTTTCCGGAAGGATCTTCCACGGTAAAAGTAGCCATAAAACCACCGGCCTTCGTCATGATTTTTCTGAGTCCGGTAACTAAACCAATGACCTTAACAGGTTTATCTAAGTGCTTCTTTGTCAATGTACCAATTAAATGTCCCTTTTTTGAAATATATTTTTTAAGTCCACGTAAGGGATGACCCGATACATACATACCTAAAAATTCCTTTTCCCATTTTAGACATTGCATATTTGTAGATTTCGGAGAAGATTTGAATTCTAAACTGGCATCAGCTTGAGAATCATCACCCATGGCGCCAAAAATATCAGTCTGACCATTACTGGCAACTTCCTGAGAGGATTTTGCAAATTTAGAAATAGCATCATAATTTTCAGCAATTTGATTTCTATCGCCAAAATCACTTAAGGCTCCACTGTAGGCCAAAGCTTGAACGAGTTTTTTATTAACAAAATGAGCTGGAACCCGTTTTGCAAAATCCTCCAAAGATTTAAACCTACCGCCCTTTTCCCTGGCGGCAATAATCTCGTTAATTGCGCCTTCGCCAATTCCTTTAATAGCTAAAAGGCCGAAACGAATAGTTTTTTGATCAACAATAGAAAAATTAGTAAAAGATTCATTGACCGAAGGAGACAAAACATCAATACCCATTTCATTGCATTCCTTAATTTCCAAAACAACTCTATCCGTATTTGTGGCATCGCTACAAAGTAGCGCAGTCATAAACTCAATAGGGTAATGAGCCTTTAAATATGCAGTTTGATAGGCGATTAGACCATAACAAGCCGCATGGGCCTTATTAAAGCCATAACCGGCAAAAGGCTCAATTACTTTTTCAAAAACTTCCTCGGCAAATTTCTGTTTATGTCCATTTTTTACCGAACCCTCTACGAATTTTTCCCGTTGTTTAGACAATAAAGCAGGAATTTTTTTACCCACAGCCTTGCGTAAAATATCAGCTTCGCCCAAGGAGAATCCTGCAAAATCACGAGCAATTTGCAAAATTTGTTCCTGATAAACGGCCACTCCATAGGTAGGAGCTAAAATCGATTTAAATGAAGGATGTAAATACTGAACAGAATCAGGGTCGTGTTTGCCCTTAATATAAGTAGGAATCCAATCCATAGGACCGGGCCTGTATAATGCGCCCATCGCCACGATGTCCTCAAAAATAGATGGTTTAAGTTCCTTTAAGTATCGTTTCATGCCAGCCGATTCCAATTGGAACACACCAGTAGTATCAGCTTTTTGCAATAATTCAAAAGTTTTAGAGTCATCCAAAGAAATTTTATTCACATCCACGGATTCCGAACGAGTTTTTTTGATAATATCTTCAGCATTTTCAATTACCGTCAGATTCTTAAGCCCCAAGAAATCCATTTTCAAAAGCCCTAATTCCTCTATTGGTTTCATCGAATACTGCGTAACAATTTCCTCGCCACCACTGGCACCAAATTGCAGGGGAGTATATTCAGTCAACGGATGATCTGAAATTACTACGGCGCAAGCATGAGTCCCGGAATGTCTCACCGTACCTTCCAGCCTCATCGCATAATCAAGCAAAATTTTTGCTCGAGCATCTTTAGAATAAATGTCCTTCATCTCCGGATTCTCAGAGACGGAAGTTTTCAATGGAACATGCTTTCCCAATACGGGTGCAGGTACTGTTTTGGACAATTTATCGACCTCCGCATATGGATAACCCAAAGCCCTCCCCACATCTCGCACGGCGGCACGAGGAGCCATCGTTCCAAAAGTAATAATTTGAGCCACATTATCACGACCATATTTTTTTGTAACATAATCCAAAACCTCATCGCGTCTCGTATCAGCGAAATCAATATCAATATCAGGCATACTCACACGCTCCGGATTCAAAAAACGTTCAAAAAACAGACCATGTTTTATTGGATCAAGATCAGTTATTTTCAATGACCAGGCTAAAATAGATCCAGCCGCAGAACCACGACCGGGACCCACCACAATTTTCTGATCTTTTGCATAATTTACAAAATCATGAACAATCAGAAAATAAGTATCAAAACCCATACTGTGCACAGTCTTCAACTCATATTCCAAACGCTCCCAATACGATTGAGGCACGTCACGCTCTACAAAGCGAGACTTCATACCCTCGATCGCCAACATTCTCAAAAAATCCTCGGCTTTTTCACCATTAGGCGTGGCAAATGCTGGCAATAAATTTTTGCCAAAAGTAAAATCAACATTACATCTCTCCGCTATTTTTACAGTATTTTCAATAGCTTCCGGACAATCGCTAAATACCTCACGCAATTCCTTTACATCCCTAATCGAAAAATCGCCGGTATATCGCATACGATTCTCGTCATTCACTGTACTGCCCGTCTGAATACAAAGCAAAATATCATGCACGTCACTATCTTGAGGACGCGCATAATGGGAATCACAAGTCACCACCAGACCCAAGCCGTAATATTTAGAAAGTTCTTTTAATTTTTTATTAACAATTCCTTGTTGTTCAATCAAAGGATGATCTTGCATCTCAAGGAAAAAATTATCTTTCCCATACATGTCAACATAAGTTTCGATCAGCCTCTTCGTTTCATCCTCATTCCCGGACAAAATGGCTCTAGGGATATGAGCGGCTATACAACCACTCAATACAATTAAACCTTTATTATAAGCTTTCAGTAAACCATAATCTACCCTCGGCTTATAGTAAAAACCTTCCAGATGAGCCTTGCTGATAAGCATAATTAAATTACGATAGCCCTCATTGGTTTCAGCAAGTGTTGTTAGATGATAAGGCTTCACGTCGACCTTCGCCTCTTTATCAAAGCGAGTTCGATTTGCAACATACAACTCAGAGCCAAGCACGGGCTTAATACCTGCAGCCTTTGCAGCTTTATAAAATTCAATTAAACCGTAACCAACTCCATGATCGGTCAAGGCTGCTCCCGGATAACCCAATTCCTTAGCTCTATTCACGATCTCGGCAGGACTCCCAAACCCATCCAACAAACTATAATGTGAGTGGGCATGTAAATTGACAAAAGACATAATCAGCCGAATTTAGATGTTAAATGAACATGCAGATGAAATATTTCCTGACCACCATCTCTTCCTACATTAATTTGCAATTTATAACCACCAAGCTTCATATTTATACCCAACCTTTGAGCGACATGAATCAAATGACCAGCAATTTTTTCATCACCTTCTTCCATCTCAGCAATTGAATGTATATGCTTCTTTGGAACAATTAATAAATGAGTCTTATCCTTAGGATGAATATCGTTAAAAACCACAGACTTATCATCCTCATATAAAAACTTACTTGGTATTTCGCCTGCTATTATTTTACAAAAAACACAATCGCTCATAAATAAAGATAAATTACGAACGAATTATCACTCAAAACTCAACTATTTCCTAGCAGAAATTTTAGAAGCTTTTTTCTCATCGAGTTTATACACAGCACGACCTACACGCACAAACTGTGGATTCTTTTGAAGATTCAAAGAAATTGTACCCTTCTTAACATGTCTCTGTTTCAAAACTCCTTCAATGATTTCCTGCTTTGTCATCGTAGACTTTTGACGAAGCAAATCTTCAATCACCTCAGCGACAGTTCCTTTCTTATAACCGGATTCCTTCAGCGCATACAATCCACGGCCAACCAATACGAATTGATCGTATCTGATAAGTTCATTATGTACAGCCTGAATTGTAACAACTTTTTTATCAAACCCTGATTC
>Ga0172371_10002105_pt1 | contig 31768 bp, 25 predicted proteins | sample Lak12m_FD_114543 | JGI IMG/M metagenome (GOLD analysis project Ga0172371, IMG submission 114543) | Freshwater microbial communities from Kabuno Bay, South-Kivu, Congo - kab_022012_12m | ecosystem: Environmental > Aquatic > Freshwater > Lake | place: Democratic Republic of the Congo: South-Kivu...
GAATTCAGCGTCGTGCTTGCGTTCCCGGCTCCGTTTTGCCACCTTCTCTCCATGAAACGCTGTTTCAAGCCGGTTCCAACGGGCGCGTGCCCGTACCGCCTGAAAAGCGATTTCTTATCACTTTCTCGCGGATCTTCAGGAAAGAAACAGGATTCAGCCCGCGGGGCTACAGGGAGAAAGACCCGAAGGCACGATCGAGCGCGGGCCTGAAACATCTGGATTACGGCATCAAACCCCGACGTGTCGACTAACGCATTATGAACACCGTGCCGCCGCGCTTCCTCCTACCGCCTCCCCATATCCCGAGAACCGATAGTCCGTCGCGGTAGCCACCGCGCGGCGCTACATGGAGGTCGCCCGCTTCAGCCTAAAAACGATCAACGTTGATCGTTTTTTCGACCTCGATCCCAGCGTCCTGTACCGCCTCGCGGCGTTGCCCGACGACATCGCCGCCACGTTCACGCCCGATACGCTACTGTCGGATATCGCACGGTTTCTCCCCTCCGGGACACGATGAGTGTTCGTACTATCATAAAGTGTTGAGAGACCTGTTTTTCTGAAAACAGTCGAAAGAATCTTCGGGATACTTTACCCGTCCCTGATGTGTCTAGTTTGTCTTGACGACCCGCAGAATGACGAAATCACCTGCCGGCTGCGCGATCGTCGTATTGGCCTGCACCTCATACCATGGAGGACTGCCCGGACCGGGCGCCGTAATGGTTCCCGGCACCAGGGTTGGGGTACCGTTCGTCGCCGAGTCTCCACGATAGATCTGGTATTCTGCGCCCTCACGAGCCTGCCAGTAGAGAACGATCTGCCCTCCTCCGATCACCATGTCCACGATCTTGAGAACGCTGGAGGCATCCATCGGATTGGTTTGCATCGTCAGCTCGTCCAGATCCCAGGCGTCGTCTCCGTCGTTGTCAGGGTCCACTTCGTCGCACAGTCCGTCCGCATCGGTGTCCAGGTTCGGACGCAACGCTATGCCTCCCAGAAACCCGGGTTCCAACAGTTCGTGGTCTGTGTGCAGCGTGGTCAGGGGTTCGCTTTGCCCCATGGAGGCGTGGAGGGTGCTGCCACCCCCTGTCAGCACAGGCGTGCCAGCATCTACACTCCAACCGCTCAAAGTCGTCTGGGCCTCCGCTCCGGTCACGAGGACAACGGTCACAATCCCCGAGAGGAACAGTCTTGTCATTCTGCACTGCTTCATGGCGTCTTCTGCTCCAAGGTGGTCAGACGTTCCCGCAGCCTGGCAATTTCCGCCTTCTGTTGTTTGACAACCTCGTACAATCCCTGTATGGCCGTCAACGCCACTCCGTCGGCGTCCACCGTGGAGATTCCTTTCGGGTCCTCGCCCACACCAAATGCTTCGCGAAAATCCTGGGCCATGGGACCGATGTGGCGGATTGAAGCATCCTGTGATTTATATTGCCACGTCTCCATGGGCAAGCCGGCCACCTTCTCAAGCAACGCCTGTTTGTCCACCGGCAGGAAAGCTGTCTTTGCCTCACGATCGCTTAGCGATGTCCACGAGCCGGCTCCCGGGCTCATGGTAACCCCCGCGGTCGGAGTGCCGCTGCCGTTGATCGATGTGACCATGCGTGCTCCGCCCGTGCATCTGACTTGGAACTGATTGACGCCGGTGGACGGGAAATCGTAGTCATTGTTGTCCGCCCACACGAAACAACCGACGTGCGCCGCCACGGCCCTGCAACCGGCGGCCAGCGCATACTGCGCGTCATTTGAGACAATACACTTGTATCCACCTGGAATCGTCGAACGCTGGGCATTCGCCCCGATCGCGTTGAGATAGCCACCGCCAATAGCACAGGATGCGGAATTTGCCCTGATTTCATTGCCATAGCCACTGCCGATGAAGCCATACTCCGAACCGTTGTATATCTTGCTGTAATTACCCCCACCAATAGCGGCGTAGTTCGCTCCGTAGGAGATGGTGTTTTCACGCCCTCCGCAGAGCACCGTTGAAGCAGAATCATGATCAATCAGGTTTCCAAGACCTCCCGCCAGGGTGGAAAAAGGACAGCTGGCGCCGACATGATTATCGAGTCCCCCGCCTATCACAGCCCCATAGGAGGCATCTGACCCATCGACGTCGTTACGGCTGCTCCCTTCAGATATGCCGAGGATGACAATGGGAGCATCACCCCAGGAACCCGTGGCCATGCGCATCTCGGCAGCCTTCAATCCCCCGGTGGTGCACAGTCCTTCGCTGGTTAGAGCATGCAGGGCCGACAGGGCGGGAACAATCCGCTGCCGGCTGCCGAGCGGCGTGCCGCCTACCGTGACTTGCAGCCAGACCGTTCCATCGGCCGTCGCGGAAAGAAACGTGCTGGTATCTGCGTCCCCGACAACGGTGGAAAACAGTCCGTCCACACACGTTACGCTCTCACTCTCGGTGTAGACCGGACTCCCGCCGGATGATGCCTTGTAGATATCGAACTGGACGGTTCGCGAACCGTTCACCGGGGTTCCGCTTTCCAGCAATCGCCCCTGGTAATTCACGCCTACCGGCGCGGACGCGGCTACCCACATGGCATTTCCCATGATCATCACCGTGCTCACCACAAGCACACATGCCGTCTTCATTCTGCTGCTGCCTCCTTCCATCTCAACCGGTGTTCCCGAACGATAGTGCGACAATAGTGGCGGATTTATCCCACGATCATGCTCTTGTTTCAAGAACAGTCGAACGCACGATAGCGCTGATTCATCTCCTGAGAGGGGATTCCCATGGAGAGCGAGCCGCTGACGAGATATACGCCGTCACCAACGCCATTGCCGGATGTGTTCGCTTCATTGCCGTAGATCAGGCAATTGCGCAGGACAACCGGTACGGCTGAGTACACCCCGCCACCCAAACCCAGCTTGCTGGCGCCCGGCTGCACCGTGACCCGGTTGTTGGCAACGACACAGCCCCACAGGTTCACGGAACCCGTACCCGCCGCGGCGGCCAGTCCGCCACCATAGTACTGGCCACCGCCCTGATTATTCACTCTGTTATCGCTGACCATGCAGTTCGTCAGCGTGACGCTGCTGGCCAGCGAGTAGAACCCGCCGCCGTTGTCGCCTGCGTTGTTGTTTGTGATGGTACAAGATGCAACCAGAAGGTTCGCGCAGCTCGAACAGTAGATTCCTGCGCCCGGAACTCCGCTGCCCGTGTTCCCTCCGGCGATGGTCAACCGATTGAGCACACCGTTCGTCACATTGGAAATGGCCATGACACGGACACTATTGGCGCTGCGCTGGATGATCGTGGGAGTGACGGCCATACTCGTTGGTGGTTCGGCGTTGGTGGCGCACTGGCCGAGGATCGAGATGTCATTCTTGGTCCAACTGACCGGGTTGGTGACGTAGAATATGTGTCCGGCCACATAGATCGTGTCGCCCGTGCTTGCCGCGTCCAGCGCCAGCTGCAGATTCGTGAATGCGGTGGTCCAACCCAGCCCATTGGCTGATGTGCCGTTCGTCGCCACGTACCACGGCCCTGCGGCCACAGCCGGTCCGGTGCCTGCCAGCAGGGCAGCAAGGAGTACACTGCCGAGGGCAACCTTGTTTCTTCCCAACCGCATAGCGCACATAATATCAAAGGCACTGGTGTCGCGGCCAGAGGAAAACAAGGGTCAGGTTCCCGGAACGGTCAAGAAACGCAGCGGTCCGCGCATGGGATGCGAAAGTTCAATGAACCGCAAATACCGTGCCCTTTGCGCGCGCTTCATATGCTCCCATATCGACAGCTGAGCCCTGCTTGCGCGGTTGTCCGGCCAGATCCACGGTCCCGATCATCCAATTCTGGTTGATGCCGGCGTCTATGCAAGGTGACGCCGGTTGCAGGCGATAGTTGTACGCGGCAGCTCCCTGGAAGAGCGGATCGCGCGAAATACAGCTCACGCGCGTTGCCGCCGCGTCCCAAGCTCCCACGTCCGAATAAGCCAGCGTCAGGGTGCCCGTGGCATCCATGCCGTTTGCCCAGACGACGCAGTTGGTCAACGCGAGCGTGGCTGCGCTGCCACTGACGCCCTGCCCGGAATTGGTGACGATCGTGCAATTAATCACACTCACCATGCCGCCGCCGGCATACAAGCCGTGACCGGCGGTCGTAGCGACATTCCCGTACAGCAGCGAACTTGACAGTGTCAGGGTTCCGCCGGAGACAAAAATCCCGCCTCCATAGCTGGGGTAATTAAGCGTCGTCGAATTCCTGCTGATGACGCAGTTGCGCACAAACATGGCGCCGGAAGCCAGGCTGATTCCGCCGCCGTAGGACTGCCATCCCGTTGCGTTAATGGAATTCCCATCCACCGTACAGTTGGTCATGGCCAAGACGCTCCTGTCGGCGTACAAGCCGCCCCCATACTGCCAAGGGCCGGCGTTACAGATGTTGTTTGAGATACTGCACGCCGCGAACGTGACGTCGCCGCAGGCATACACGTACACTCCTCCGCCTGGTCCGTAACCGTCAACTGGACCGATGCCTTGTCGGCCCCCCGTCAGAGTCAGCCCTTCGACGCGGGTTACGCCGTAGGCATAGTTCAATGTCAGAACGCGCTGGATGGCTCCGCCGGCGTTGACGATCGTCGTGGCGCTGTTGGTTCCCATCAACTGGATTCCGACTCTGCCGTCAATGGTCAGCGGGAACACCTCGGTGTTTGTGGCGTAGGTGCCGCCCGTGATGTGCACCTTGGTTCCATCCCTGGCCAGGGAAAGCGCCTTGGTGATCGTCTTGAACGGAGAAAGCGCGTTGGTTCCGTTGTTGACGGTATCGGAACCGTTTGTCGCCACGTAGATGTCGGCATAGGTCAAATCAAAGCCCGTCGCATAATGGTATCCCAGGTCCACCGCGCTGGCGCTGCTGTCCGGTGTACCGTCCACCCGCGTCGTGCGGCCACCCAGTCCTGCCGCCGCCGCCGTCACGTTGCCGGTGTCCACGCACGGGCTGCTGGTGCCCAGGTAGTAACCGTTCTGGAACAGCGGATCGGCGGAAATGCATCCGTTCACCCCGTTGCTGTCGCCATCCTTGATGTCGCAGGAGGCCAGGGACACGCTCCCAACAATGTCATCCACATTGCCCCAGAGGATTGAGTTGCTGATCGCGACGGTTCCCGCCGAGCGGTTGATGGCGTCGCCCGGGTGGGAGGCTACGGTGCAGTTGTTCAGCATTGCGGACCCGCCCTCTACGCCCAGGCCGTAGCCGGAACCGCTGCTGGTGTTTCCGTAGAGCAGCACGTTCCTCATCGTCAGGGTTCCTGCCGCCACGCCGATGCCGCCGCCTTTTCCTCCGGAGATCGAATTACCGTCGATGATGGTGTCACCTATGGTCACGGTTCCCGAATCCAAACGGATTCCGCCGCCATACCCGCTATTGCCGCCTCCTGCAGAATTCCGCTCCACGAGACAGTTGGTAATTGCCACAGTACTGTTCAGTACATAGAGGCCGCCGCCATACGCCGCCCACCCTGAAAAACCAACGCCATTTCTGACTACGACACAGTCGGTCAACGTCACGATGCTGTTTGCCAGGTAGAGGCCGCCCCCGTATTGGTTGCCTCCTCCCGTACCGTTCACGTTGTTTGAGATTACGCAGGAGGCCAACGTCAGGTTGCTGCAGGCCGTGATGTACGCACCCGCGCCTTGCACCCCTGAACCGAATGTTGTGCCACCAGCGATGGTGAGGCGCTGAAGCGTCCCGTTGGTCAGGCCGCTCAGGTACAGGATGCGGTTGGTCCCCCCGTTCGACTGGGTCAGGACCGTTGGAGCGTTGGTCAGGGCGCCAGGCATGCTGCCACCGCCGGCGTATCCGCCCACAACATTGGTTGCAATGACTATGTAGATGGTCGGGGCGATGGGATTTGAACCCATGACCTTTTGGTCCCGAACCAAACGCGCTACCAGACTGCGCTACGCCCCGTCGATCAGTGACCAGTCATCACGTACCGCCTGATGAAGGCGCGGGTAATCTACCGGAACGCAACGGACTGTCAAAGATAAAGCATGTGTAATTTCGTGCCAACCGGGCGTGAAGACGGGAAGGGCGTCCCGGGACGTGATAGTGCCATCTCCCTGTACAAACTCTTCCTCGAAAACAGCTGCCAACTCTGTGCCGGGTTGGGTACCAACCGTCTTGACAACCTGGTCGGGCAGGCCTTATTCTTCCGAAAACGTTGTTTATCAGGAGGTTTGCGTTGGATATTGCACAACTGCGCCACAGTACGGCGCATGTGATGGCGGCCGCGGTATGTCGGATCTTTCCTGATGTCAAACTGGACATCGGACCGGCAACAGAAGACGGGTTCTACTACGACTTCGACCTCCCGAAACGCCTTTCACCGGAAGATTTCCCTGCTATCGAAGCTGAAATGCGCAAGTTGATTGCGCAGAAGCTTCCCTTTGAGCGCCTGGAAATGTCGCGTGTCGATGCCGAGGCGCTTCTCGGGAAGGCAGGCCAGACCTACAAGCTCGAGCGGCTTGCTGATATACCCGAAGGCGAGGTCATCACCTTCTACCGATGCGGCGATTTCATGGACCTGTGCCGCGGTCCGCACGTTGCGTCTTCCGGGGACCTCAAGGCGTTTAAACTTACCTCGATTGCCGGTTCCTATTTCAGGGGTAAGGAAACAAACCCCATGCTGCAGCGCATCTACGGTGTTGCCGCTGAGTCAGATGCTGTTCTGAAGGCGCAGCTGGATCGCATGGAAGAGGCGCTGAAACGCGACCACCGCAAGCTTGGCAGGGAACTGGACCTCTTCAGTATTGAAGAGGAAGTCGGACCCGGCCTCATTCACTGGCACCCGAAGGGCGCACGCATACGGTCAATCATCGAGGAGTTCTGGCGCCGCGAGCATTTCAGGGCCGGTTACGAACTGCTCTATACCCCGCACATCGGTCGCAGCGACCTGTGGAACACCTCGGGACACCTTGGATTCTACAGGTCCAACATGTATTCGCCGATGGATATCGACGGGAACGAGTATTTCGTCAAGCCGATGAACTGTCCTTTCCATATACAGGTCTACAAGACACACATGCGTTCGTACCGTGACCTGCCGCTTCGCTGGGCGGAGCTGGGCACAGTTTACCGCTACGAGAAGAGCGGAGTAGTGCAGGGCCTGTTCAGGGTGCGGGGCTTCACACAGGACGATGCACATATATTCTGTACCCCGGACCAGATCGAGGAAGAGGTCAGGCGGGCATTGCGGTTCGGCCTCGGCATGCTCAAGGCATTCGGGTTTTCGGAATTCTCGGCGTACCTTGCCACCCGTCCGAAAGACGCAGTTGGTGATCCTGTCAGGTGGAACCAGGCCATTGAAGCCCTTGTTTCCGCACTCAAGGCGGAATCAGTGGCGTACAAGGTGGACGAGGGCGGGGGAGCCTTCTACGGTCCGAAGATTGATGTGAAGATCCACGATGCGCTTGGCCGTGAATGGCAGCTGAGCACGATCCAGTTCGATTTCAACATGCCGGAACGTTTCGGTATAACGTTTGTGGGTGAGGACGGCAAGGAGCACCGACCTTACATGGTTCACAGGGCGCTTCTCGGCAGCCTTGAGAGGTTCTTCGGTATTCTCATTGAGCACTATGCCGGCGCGTTTCCTTTCTGGCTGGCTCCCGAGCAGGTTCGGATCCTGCCGTTGACTGACAAGCAGGAAGCATACTCGAAGGCCATGGCGGAGAAACTCCTGGCCCGTGACATCCGGGCCACCGTGGACATGAAGTCCGAGAAGGTCGGAGCGAAGATCCGGCGGGCACAGGCGGAAAAGGTGCCCTACATGGTTGTCATCGGACCGAAGGAAGTTGATGGTTCCGTTGTGGCGGTACGGAGTCGCACCGAAGGGGAACTCGGCGCCATGACGATGGAGCAGTTCCTGGAGCGTTTGGTAAAGGAAAAGTCGGGGGTTGTGTCAACGACCTGAAGTCGTTGTGCTGAGGATTGGAGTCCGGGAACGGGCTCCAAAACAAAGGGGGTATGCCATTCGTTCGTTCACAAGAGTGAATTACAAGATCAAGAATCCGAAGGTCCGTTGCATTGGTCCAAATGGTGAGATGGCCGGAGTGATGGCCACCCGGGATGCGTTGAAGCTGGCAGAACAGTCCGGTATGGACCTGGTTGAGATTTCGCCTGACGCGGATCCGCCGGTTTGCAGGGTGATGGACTACGGGAAGTTCCGGTACCTTGAGAGCCTGAAGGAGAAGGAAGCAAGGAAGAACCAGCACAACCGCACAGTCAAAGAGGTCAAATTTCACTGTAATGTCGGGGACCACGACTACCAGACCAAGGTGAACCACGCCAAGGGTTTCCTTGCGAAAGGGCACAAGGTAAAGTTGTCCCTACAGTTCCGTGGACGTGAAAATGTCCACCGGGAACTGGGGTTTGAGGTAATGAGTCGTGTCATCAAGGACTGTGAAGGCTTCTGTGTGGTCGAACAGTCGCCCCGGATGATGGGGCGCAGCCTGCTCGCACTGCTGGGCATCGCGACCCAGAAGCACCACCATGTCCCGGAACAGCGCCCGGCCGCCCCGCGGCCGCAACCGCCGGCAGCAGCAGCTGCTGCCCAGCCACAGGCACAGCAGCCGGTGACCGCGCCGGAACCTGCGACAACCCCGGTCCCGGCGGCACAGCCGGCCGCTCCGGCAACGGAGAGCACGGCCGATAAAAAGACGCTGGACACTGCCGGATGATTTGGGCTAAGTTGCGGCCCTTGCTGGGTGCAGCAAGCGGGGCCGGAACATACGGTCAGAAGGGTTAGCAAGAATGCCGAAGAAGAAGACAAACAAGGCGGCCGCGAAGCGATTGAGAATGACCGCCAACGGTAAGGTCAGGTTCCGCAGGGCTGGTTCAAGCCATTTGCTTACCAATAAGTCCAGGAAGCGCAAGCGGAGCATCAGGAACAGCAGGCAGGTGCTATCCTCCGCGGAAACACGCCGCGTGAAGGAACTGTTGTCCAGCTAGCCGCAATCGGAGGATATCATGCCCAGAGCAACCAATGCGCCGGCTTCACGGCGACGAAGGAAACGCCGTCTTGAGCAGGCTAGCGGCTTCTATGGAGCCCGCAGCAAGCTTTTCAGGCAGGCAACGGAGGCGGTCAATCGCGCCATGCGCCTTGCAACGGTGCACAGGCGGCAGAAGAAACGTGATTACCGGGCTCTCTGGATCATCCGCATATCGGCGGCTTGCAGGGAACGCGGAGTGTCGTACAGCAGGCTCGTGCAGGGCCTTTCAAAGGCAGGTATCGTCCTTAACAGGAAGATGCTTTCGGAAATCGCTATTCACGATCCCGATGGATTCGGCAAGATTGTGGAACAGGCGAAGGCCGCTTTTGCCTGATTACTTTGAGTACCGGAGGGGCCATCCTTCGGGATGGCCCTTTTTCGTTTCCGGGGGAGATTTCCTCAATGACGCTGGACGACATCACTGCGGCGAAACTAGCGGCCCTGAAAGAGGCCGATGCCGCTTCGTCTCCGGATGAACTGGAAGCAGTCCGTATCAAGTACCTTGGCCGCAAGGGCCTTCTCCCGCAGATCATGGCCGGACTTGGCGGCATGGAGCCGTCTCAACGCGGCGAAGCAGGCAAGATCTCCAACGCATTCAAGAAAGAGCTGTCCGAACGGCTTGATGCGAAGAAGGCATCCCTTCAGGCTGGAGGAACATCGACAGACAAGTCCGGTTTCGACTACACGCTTCCCGGTTGCTGGCACAGCGTGGGTACGATCCATCCCATTTCAAGGGTGATTGACGAAGTGGTGCGGATTTTTGGCCGGCTGGGATTCGTTGTGGCCGACGGGCCGGACATGGAAACAAGCTATCGCAATTTCGAGGCGCTGAACACGCCGGCGCACCACCCGTCCCTCGACCCCAAGGATACTTTCTGGCTCGAGGACGGTAATTGCCTGCGCACGCAGACCTCGCCGGTGCAGATCCGCGCCATGGAGAGCAGGAAACCGCCGGTGCGGGTCATCACGCCCGGCCGCTGCTACCGGCGCGACACCACCGATGCAACGCACAGCGCCAATTTTCACCAGGTTGAAGGACTCTACGTGGATACCCGTGTCTCAATGGCCGATCTGAAGGGTACTTTGACCTATTTTGTCCGGGAGATGATGGGACCGGGTGTCAGCCTGCGTTTTCGTCCGCATTTCTTCCCGTTCACGGAGCCCAGCGTGGAGTGTGATTTCTCGTGCCACATGTGTAGTGGCAAGGGTTGCCGCGTGTGCAAGAACAGCGGATGGATCGAGATCGCGGGCGCCGGCATGGTTGACCCAAGGGTCTTTAAGAAGGTCGGTTACCCTGAGTCAGTGACCGGGTTTGCCTTTGGAATGGGTGTGGAACGTATCGCGATGGTCAAGTACGGCATCGAGGACATCCGTCTGCTGTACGAGAACGATGTGCGTTTCCTGAAGCAGTTTGCGTGAGATGCGGGGATATGCCCGATGAAAGTGCCTTTAAGCTGGCTGAGAGAATACGTGGAGTTCGGCGCTACCGCCGAGGCGCTGGCGGATCGACTCACCTTTTCCGGCGTGGAAGTCGAAGGCATCGACAGGATAGGCGGTACCTACGAAGGAGTGGTGGTAGGCGAGGTGATGGAAATACTTCCGCATCCGAACGCCGATCGGCTCCGCATCTGCAAGGTCAGCAATGGCGTGGAAGTCCTGACCGTAGTCTGCGGTGCCCCAAATGTGGCAGTCAGTGACAAGGCCCCGTTCGCCCAGATAGGCGCCAAACTCGCGAACGGCATGACCCTGGCCAGGACCCGTATCCGTGGCGAATGGTCCAGCGGCATGCTCTGTGCGGAGGATGAACTCGGGATTTCCGATGACCATACCGGCATCTTGCAGCTTTCCAAGGATACCAGAACCGGAATGCCCCTGGCTGAGTTGCTTGGACCGCCAGATGTAGTCCTTGACCTTGAGATCACTTGGAACAGGGGAGATTGTCTCAGCATCATCGGGATAGCGAGGGAAGTGGCCGCCTTGTTCGGGACAAGAGTGAAACTGCCTTCCGTCGACTTCTCGGAGGCAGGTCAGCAGGTCGATTCCATGGCATCGGTACGCGTGGAGGATCCTGATGGTTGTCCCCGGTATACTGCCCGTGTCGTGACGGGAATCCAGCAGGGTGCAAGTCCGCAATGGATGCAGAAACGGCTTGCGATGTGCGGGGTCAGGGCGATCAGCAACGTGGTGGATATCACCAACTATGTGATGCTCGAGTGCGGACACCCCCTCCATGCGTTCGACTACAGCCTTCTGAAGGGACACGGTATCGCCGTCCGGCGCGCAAAAGCCGGCGAGAAGATACGTACACTGGACGGGATCGACCGGCAGCTCGGGCCCGAGAATCTTGTCATCGCCGATTCCGAACGACCGGTTGCGGTGGCCGGAGTCATGGGCGGCGAGGGAAGCGAGATCCTTGCCGGTACCAGCGATGTACTTCTTGAGGCAGCCACGTTCAACGCGGCGCAGATTCATTCGACATGTCTGAAGCTGGGGATGGCAACTGAATCTTCGAATCGTTACGAACGCGGGGTGGATCCGGTCGGTGTGGACTGGGCGAGCAGACGCGCAGTTGCCCTGATGGTCCAGTGTGCCGGCGGGAAGGCGGCAAAAGGGGTCATTGATGTGTTCCATCGCGTACCCGTGCCTCGCAAAATCCGTTGCACGTATGCGACCCTCGATACGCTGATGGGCGTCATGGTCCCGCCTGAGCGGGTGGTCGCTATCCTCGAATCGCTGCAGATCAAGGTTGTGTCCAGGAACGCGGAATCGCTTGTCGCTGAACCGCCGTCCTTCAGGCCAGACCTCGAGATCGAAGCCGATCTGATTGAAGAAGTGGCCCGCATCCATGGTTTGGAGGGGATTCCTTCGGCAATTCCTGCTGCAGTCGTTGTTCCGGGCATGGACGATGCACGCACAAGGGCCCAACAGGCGTGCAGGACCGTCCTGACCGGGCTGGGTTTCTCCGAAATAATGAATTACAGTTTCCTGTCGGTAGCGTCGCTCGACCGTATTGACCCCGGTGACCAGGGGACACGGGTGGTGTTGCCCAATCCCGTCAGCGCCGATTTTGCGATAATGCGCAATTCCCTTGTTCCGCAGATGATTGAATCGCTCGGGAGGAATTTTGCGAGGCAGATGACTGATGCCCGTTTCTTCGAGATGGGGCGTGTCTTCCTGAAAGACCCGGCAACCGGTGCGTTGTGCGAAGAGGAACGCGTGTGCCTGGCGTGCATGGGAAGGGCTGTTCGTGAAGGCATCAAGGGCAAGAGCCCGGTGACCGAGGAAGAGATGTTCCTGCACATGAAAGGCGCACTGGGTGTCTTCTGTGAGGCGAGGGGTGTTCAGTCGATCGTGCTGGCAAAGTGCGACAGGCCGGTATGCGAGTCCGGTTGGGCAGTGAGCGTAACCCTTGATGGTCGCCACGCCGGTTTCCTGGGGCTCGTCGGCTGGCCCGTCAGGAAGACCTGGAAAGTTGTGGAACAAATTGGCATAGCGGAACTTACGCTGGAACCTTTCCTGGCAAAGCAGCAGTCGCGACGCGGCGTACAGGCAATCCCGGCATTCCCGTCTGTCAGCCGGGACGTCGCGATGGTCGTGGATGAGTCGTTGACTCATGACCGGATAGTGGAAGTGATCCGCAATGGAGCCCCGAAAGAATTGACCGCGGTGGAGCTGTTTGATATCTTCCGAAGTGAGGGTTTGGGGCATCGTCGAAAGAGTATGGCCTACACTCTCGTGTACCGGTCTTTGGAGCGTACTTTGACCGATGAGGATGCCAACGGGTATCACGAATCGATCAAAGCGCGCCTGAAGAAGGAACTGAACGCTGAAATAAGAGAAAACTGAAAAACGCGCTGTAGTTGAACGGCGAGCATACGCAGGAATGGGGAAACCCATGGCGTGGTTGAAGAATCTGATTTCATCGCTGGTGGCTCCGGTCGGGGCAGCGGTGGAGTTTGCATGGTGTAGTATGGTCGGCAGGCCTTTGACATCAGTCGGGGCCGTCCGGCCCGGCAGTAATCCGATTCCCTTGGGAGGGAGCGGAGGTTCTTTGACAGGTTCGTGTATTCATTTCCCTTGCGGAAATCAATACCCTGCCTTGTTCGCTTACGGGCACATTTCTCTGACCCAATAGCTGTATATAGGGGAGTTCGAATCCGTCCGGATCCGGAAGCCGCTTCGCGCGGAACCGGTGAAGGCGGCTAGAGCGCCCACTTCATTCGACGAGGTCCAGAGATAGCGGCCCCTACGACTATGGCGGGGTATTCTTTTTTCCGGGGGACGCATGGACCTGTTCGGAAAGACGCCCTTGCCGCCTGGACGCGAACCGCTCGCCTCGCGCATGCGGCCGCGCTCTCTCGAGGATATCGTCGGCCAGGAGTCACTCCTTGGTCCGGGTCGCCTCCTTCGCAGAGCAATCGAGGCAGATCGCCTCACCAGCATCATCCTCTTCGGACCCCCGGGCTGCGGCAAGACGTCACTGGCAGAGGTGATAGCGTCCGCCACCCAGCGCGCCTTCGAGCGGACAAGCGGCGTTCTCGCCAACGTGGCGGTGCTTCGTGACCTCATCCGACTGGCCGAACAGCATCATACCGCCTCGGGGCGGTCCACGATATTGTTCATCGACGAAATCCACCGGTTCAACAAGGCCCAGCAGGATGTACTGCTTCCGCATGTCGAGAATGGAACGGTCACCCTTATCGGTGCGACGACACACAATCCGCAGTTTTTCATAAACGGTCCGCTCGTGTCGCGGTCGCTTGTGTTTGAACTCTCCCCTCTTTCCGAGGATGCGACTGTAAGCCTGCTCCGACGCGCTCTTTCTGACCCGAACGGGTTGGCGGAACACAAGGTGCGGGCCGACGACGATGCGCTCAAGCACCTCGCCCGCATGTGCGAAGGCGACGCGCGCCGTGCTCTGAATGCCCTTGAAATCGCCGTCCTGACGACGCCCCCCGGTGCCAAGGGGACGATCCGCCTTACCAGCGAGGTGGCCGAGGCATCGATACAGAAGAAGATGATTCTCTACGACCACGACGAGGACGGCCACTACGACACCATTTCGGCTTTCATCAAGAGCCTGCGGGGTTCGGACCCCAATGCCGCTGTCTACTGGCTCGCAAAGATGCTCTATGCAGGGGAAGACCCCCGGTTCGTGGCGCGACGCCTGGTAATTTTTGCGTCTGAGGACATCGGCAACGCAGATCCGCGCGCGCTGATGCTGGCCGTGTCGGCGATGCACGCTTCCGAGTTCGTCGGTATGCCGGAAGCCCGGATCATTCTCTCGCATGCCGCCACATACCTGGCGACAGCGCCGAAGAGCAATGCGTCCTACGTCGCGATAGACAAGGCATGGAGCGACGTCGAATCCGGCAGAGTATTGCCTGTGCCACGCCACCTCAGGAATAAGAAGCCGCGGACGGACAACGAGAGAGAGAAGCCTGACGGGGAGTACCGTTATCCCCATGACTACGCCGGGCACCTTGTCGACCAGGAATACGTGCCCACGTCCACGGTCTACTATGAACCTTCGGAACAGGGCTACGAGGATACAATCAAGAAACGGATCGAGGGATGGAAGAAGTCGATAGCCGACAGGAAGAAAAGGGATGGACAGGAAAGAGGAAATACGCCTGCTGGTGCGTGAACGCCGTGCAGGAGTCAGCCCAGCCTGGATTGCGGAATCCAGCCGCAGGCTGCAGGAGCGGGTGCTTGCGCTTGATTGCGTAAGGAAGGCCCGGACCGTTGCGTGCTACCTGCACATGCCGCGCGAGGTAAGGACGGATAGCATAATCACGCGCTGCTGGAATACGGGTATAGGTGTCTGCGTCCCGGCGTTCGACAGGGCGATGAACAAGTACGTGTGGGTCTGGTGTGACCGCGATGCGACGCTGGAGACCGGGCCGCTGCACGTTCCGCAGCCGGTTCACGGGAGGACGGTTGCCTCCTCGATCATCGATGTGTTCCTTGTGCCCGGGCTTGCTTTTGATCGACGGGGGGGACGGGTGGGTCATGGCCGGGGCTGGTATGACCGCCTCCTGTGCGCCCCGGCACGGAGTGCGGAGAGGCCGGGTTCCCGTCCCTCGACCCGTGTGGGCCTTGCATTCGAGTTCCAGGTGTTGCCGGAGATCCCGGTTGAGAAACACGATGTCTGTATGGACTGGGTGGTTACTGAAAACGAAAGCATCGCCTGCGCTTCCGGCGCAGGATGAGACAGGAGGATAACATGGCTGCCGTATTGGCGGGCATTATTGCGGGAGTGGTCGGGATCGGCCTTGGGTACGCGATCCGGCTGCTGACGGGAAAATACCGGGCTGGCGCTGCCGAGAACGAGGCAAGGGTGACGCTGGAGAAGGCGAGGATAGAGGCTGAAGGCATGCGCAAGGAAGCGCAGCTCCATGCCAAGACCGAAGTCCTGCATGCAAAAGAGGAGTTTGAATCGTCAACAAAGGCGAGGCGGCAGGAACTTGTACAGATCGAGGAGCGGATTGGCCAGCGGGAGCTGAACCTGGATCGCAAGGTGTCAATGATCGACAAGAAGGAACGTATGCTTGATGAGAAAGTCGCGCAAAATGAGCAGGAAGCGGCGCGTCTGAAGGAGAAAGCGGCGGAAGTTGAGAAGCTGGTGAACGATGAGCGTGCGACCCTTCAGAAGATAGCGGGAATGTCGCAGGAAGAAGCGCGCCAGCTGCTGCTGCATCGCCTGGAAAAGGATCTTCACGGCGAGATCGGTGGAATGATCCGCAGGATGCAGGAAGAGGCAAAAGAGACGGCAGAGCGCGAGGGGCGCCGGATCATAACCATGGCCGTCCAACGCTACGGCGCCTCCCATGCCAGCGAGATCACCACGAGCACAGTGGCCCTGCCAGGTGACGAGGTGAAGGGCCGCATTATCGGCCGCGACGGGCGCAATATCCGTGCCCTCGAGGCCGCCACAGGTGTGAATATTCTGATAGACGATACCCCGGAAGCCGTGGTCATTTCCGCGTTCGACCCGGTACGGCGCGAAGTTGCGCGTCTGGCGCTGGAAACGTTGATCGCAGACGGTCGTATTCACCCCGGACGAATTGAAGAGGTTGTTGCCAAGTCACAGGACAGCCTGGCGGAGATAATCAGGACGGCGGGCGAAGAGGCGATATACAAGGCCGGCATTCAGAACATCGACCCCGAACTTGTCAGGACGCTCGGCCGCCTCAAGTTCCGCACCAGCTACAGCCAGAATGTTCTGCAGCATTCCCTTGAGGTTGCCCATCTGATGGGCGTGATGGCAGGCGAGCTGGGGCTTGACGTGACGCTGGCCAAACGTATAGGCCTGTTCCACGACATCGGCAAGGCCATGGATCACGAGGTCGAAGGCGGCCATGCGGTAATCGGGGCCGATCTCCTCAAGCGACATGGTGAAGCTGCGGTTGTGATCAACGCGGTTGCGGCCCACCATGAGGAGGTGCCGGCCGAGAGCATGTACGCAACCCTTGCCGCCGCAGGCGACGCAATATCCAGTTCACGGCTTGGAGCACGGTCGGAAAACACCGGCATGTACATCAAGAGGCTGGAGAAACTTGAGGCAATTGCGAACGGGTTCAACGGCGTGAAGAAAAGTTACGCAATACAGGCAGGACGTGAGGTCCGTGTAGTCGTTGAGCCGGAGAAGATCGATGACGGCGAAGCCATGGTGCTGGCCCGGAACATAAGCAAGCAGATCGAAAATGAGTTGCAGTATCCCGGTCAGATAAAGATCGTGGTAATACGTGAAACGCGGTGCGTGGAATACGCAAGGTAGAGGGGCGGCAGGCAATGCAGATCCTGATGGTGGGCGATATAGTCGGGTCCCCCGGGCGGGATGTCTTCAAGCTGGGCGTAGAGCGCCTCAAGGTGCAGCACAAAGCCGACTTTGTTGTAGTCAATGGTGAGAATGCTGCCGGCGGACGCGGCATAACGCCTGTGCTGGCAGACGAACTGTTTGCCGCCGGGGCGGACGTGATTACCCTCGGCGATCACACATGGGACCAGAAAGACATCCAGTCCTACCTGAACCGCGAAGCGCGTATTGTCCGGCCCGCAAACTACCCGCCCGGATGCCCGGGACGAGGTTGGACCACCGTGAACTCGGCCTTCGGCCCGGTAACCGTGGTGGCTTTGATCGGACGCGTATTCATGACGGCATTCGACTGTCCCTACAGGACAATGGACGCCTTGCTGGAAAAGGATATCAGGCCTGGCAGCGTTGTCCTGGTCGACATACATGCAGAAGCAACGTCGGAGAAGACTGTCATGGGCAGGTACCTGGACGGGCGGGTGAGCTGTGTGGCGGGGACACACACACATGTACAGACAAGCGACGCGCGCGTTCTGCCGAAAGGCACTGCGTATATTACCGACCTGGGAATGACCGGATCGCGCGATTCGGCCATAGGCAGGGACCTGGAGTCGATAACGCGGCGCATGATTACCGGCATGCCGGAGGCATTCAAGGTGGCCAAAGAAGACGTCGTCCTGGAAGGTGCAGTCATGGACGTTGACCATCAGAGCGGCAAGGCCCGGGCGATAGAATCTGTCCGGCTATCAATGGCGGTTCTCAAGCAGAAGGACGGCTGATGCCAGCTGGTGACCTGTTCAGCTCCGAAACGGGAAGGAACGCGAAGCCGCGCGACGAAATGCGTGTCTACACGGTTTCCGAGATCACCCGCCTGATCAAGACCACCCTCGAAACCAGTGTCGGCCGGGTGGCTGTTGAGGGCGAGGTATCAAACTTTCGCCAACCAGCGTCAGGACACTGCTATTTCACGATCAAGGACGAGTCTGCTCAAATCAGAGCCGTGCTTTTCCGCAGCGCACTCGAGAACCAGAAGTGCAAGCCGAAGGACGGCATGCAGGTGCGAGTATACGGCGACATCGGCGTGTACGAGAAGAGCGGTGACTACCAAATCATCGTCAGGCGCCTCGAAGAGACCGGCCGCGGTTCGCTCCAGGCAAGGTTCGAGGCACTGAAGGAGAAACTGCTTAAGGACGGCTTGTTTGATGCCTCCCGCAAGAAGCCGATACCGGTGCTGCCGCAGCATATCGGCATAGTGACATCACCGACCGGTGCAGCAATACGCGATATTCTGAACATATTGGCGCGCCGTTTCCCTGACCGGCATGTGCTGGTGGCTCCCGTGCGGGTACAGGGCGAGGGAGCTGCGGAGGAGATTGCGGCCGCGATAGACCTGCTCAACCAACGCGGCGGGCTGGATGTACTGATCATAGGGCGCGGCGGGGGGAGTCTGGAGGATCTCTGGGCGTTCAATGAGGAAATCGTGGCGCGCGCTATTGCCCGGTCTGCCATCCCGACCATCTCAGGAGTCGGTCACGAGACCGATTACACGATATGCGATTTTGTTGCCGACCTGCGCGCGCCAACGCCGTCGGCTGCTGCTGAGCTTGTTATAGGCCGTAAAGAGGACTTCGAAAACGCCCTGGAGGAGACGCAGAAGGCACTGGTGCGCCAACTTGGGGCGATGGTTCTTGCGATGCGTAACCGCCTTCGCGCGTCGGCCGGGCACTACGTTTTCAGGGAGCCACGCAACCTGTTGCGGACCTACCGTGAGCACCTGTCGACTTTCCGCATGCGAATGAACCATGAGGCACAGGGCCGATGTCATGAGGTATTGCAGCGCCTTGATGACTGGTCCATGCGCATGGCGCACCGCGTGCGCCTTGAAACCGGCGAACGGGCCCAGGACGTAAGGCGGTTGACGGACCAGCTCAAGGCGCTCAATCCCCTGGCGGTGCTGGGCAGGGGCTACAGCGTGACGCGTGACGACAAGGGACGGGTGATACGGTCCATTGTCGGCATCAAGGCTGGGCAACGTATCAAGACCCTTCTTGGAACTGGGAGTATAGACTCTGACGTAGTTAAGACGGAACAGACTTGAGGCCTTTGCTGGCCGCAAAGAGGAGCAGAGAAGATTTGACCACGGAGTCACGGAGGTCAGGAGAAGAAGGACACTGAGGTTCGCCATCGGCTGCCCCGGACGGGGCAGCCGTTGGCTCACGTTCTGTGGGGGAGACGGAGGAGAGCCGATCCCAACTCCTTCTCCTCTTATGCCAGAACGGCGAGTCCCGAGGCCGCCGCAGTGCGGCGGGACTCGGGAAGAGCCTCCATGTATCTTCCCTCAGTGCCTCCAGCGCAGCGGGTGGTTGGTCTTCTTGGTAACGATGAGACAGGAGCAAGCCATGAGCGAAGACAAAGATGCCGTAAAGGGACGCAAATCCGAGAAGCAGCAGACTTTCGAGGTCGCGATGGAGCGCCTTGAGAAGATTGTTGAGGAGATGGAGTCTGGAAACCTTGATCTTGAGACCATGATCGCGCGGTTTGAGGAAGGGCAGAAACTGATCAAGCTCTGCTCAACCAAGCTCAACGAGATCGAAAAGCGCGTCGAAATCCTGGTCAAGAAAGGTGACGAGCTTGTAACGGAGCCTTTTGAGCCTTCCGACGAGGACGAATCGCCCAAGTCCGGCAGCAAAGCAGGTCGTGATTCCGCTACCCCGTTTTGAGGGAGTGCTGGCAAATCCGCGACAGAATAATGAAACGGATCGGCATACACCGGGTCGATGGACGGTCGTACTGGTTCGCCGGCTACTTCGGCATGTTCGACCGCGAGCTGATGATCCGGTATGCAGGTGAGGGACGGGCGAAGCGGTTTGACGAGACATTCGATGGCAGGGTCCCATTTCCGGAAGCACGGATCGTGAAGGTGTTCGACCCCGACCCCGTGGCGGCAGGGCAGTTCTCGGATACCTTTCATGTGCCGGTTTCCAGCTCGCTGGAAGAGTTTGCCGACGGACTTGACGGCGTTATCGTACCGTTCCCTGCAGGCGGCCACGCGCGCGACTACGGCGCAATAAGACCACTGGTGGAGCGCGGAATCTCGTTGTTCCTGGACAGGATTATCCTGGAACAGAGCGATCTGCTGGCCGAGCTTTTCAAGCTGGCAACCCGGAAGAAGGCACCACTGCATGTCACATGTTTCCTGCGATACGTGGCTGACCTGGTTACGAGCGGACACAATACCCCGGTGAAGACAGTGACGGTTTCGTCAGGTGGCGAGCCGGTCGGCTACGGGGCAGACCTGCTGGACCTGATTGATGAACTGATGGCTGGTGAGATTGAATCTGTTGAGAATGCCGGGGACCAGTCTCGTGACGTGTTGAACCTTCGCTACTCGGACGGACGGTCGGCTGTGCTGGAACTGCTGCATGGGCAGAAGAAGCCGATGGTTGTGACCGTGCAGGGGGAGGGGTGGGAACAGTTAATGACACTTGATGGGTCGCAGAATCATCATGCGGCGTTTCGGCAGTTCGATGCTCTAATTCGCTCGATCGAAACTCGGATACCACCAGTCCCCTATGAACAGGTGATACGGCATGCCCGCGTACTGCATTTCGCGGAGAGGCAGGTGTTCGGGGTGAAAGAGGATGTGACAGATTACAGGACTTGAACACAAAGTGTAGCCGCGGCGCTCTGTCGCCGCGTCGCGCCCCGACAGAGCGGGGCGGCTACACCAGGAAGACAGCACTTGGGTGGTCTACCATTTCAGCCGCACGGGAATGCCGGCGTCGGAGATGTATTTCTTGATGGCGGGGATCGTGTAGTCGCCGGTGTGGATGATACCGGCGATGATCGCCGCGTCGGCGTGGGCCTCGGTGAATACCGCTGCAAGGTGTTCGGGCTTTCCTGCCCCGCCTGAGGCCACGACAGGTATGCCGACGCTTTCCGCAATCAGTCTCGTGAGTGCGATCTCGTAGCCCTGCCTCGTTCCGTCCGCGTCGACGGAATTGACCACAATCTCACCCGCGCCGAGTTCCTCGGCGTGCCGTGCCCACTGCACCGCATCCAGGCCGGTCTTCTTCCGGAACCCGTGCGTTGTTATCTCGTAACCGCTCGGGATTTTCTCCGACTTTCCGACCCACAACGGGTCCATTCCGAGTACGATACATTGTGCCCCGAATGCCTTTGCGCCTTCAGCAATGATCCGGGGGTTGCGTACGGCCTGGGAATTTACTGACACCTTCTCCGCGCCTGCCAGGAGGACGGCAGACATGTCCGGCACCGTGGAAATGCCCCCGCCGACGGCAAATGGAATCCGGATCGCGCGGGCCACTTCGCGAACCATTTCGATGTCTATGGGCCGCTCTTCTGCTGACGCGGTGATGTCGTAGAACACCAACTCATCGCAGCCTTCGTCGTAGTACCGGGTGGCCATCTGGACCGGATCGCCGAGGTCAACGTTGCCCTTGAATTTGACTCCCTTGGTAACCTTGCGATTGCGGATATCCAGACATGGAATTATGCGCTTTGTGAGCATGTCTACTTCCCGTCCCATGCGAGGAAATTGGCCAGTATCTTGAGCCCGGTGCGACCCGACTTCTCGGGATGGAACTGCGTTGCGGCCAGGTTGCCGACAGCAACCGCGGAGGCAAACGACGCGCCGGCGTACTCCGTACGGCCGATGATGTCTTTCTCGTTCGATGGAGCAGGATAGTAACTGTGAACGAAGTAGAACTCGCTGTTGTCGTCTATTCCGCGGAAGAGGGGATGCGGGCGGGTCAGACGTACGCTGTTCCAGCCGATCTGGGGAACCTTGTCCCACTGACTTGTTGGCGTGAACCGTGGGACGCGGCCCTTGATCAGGCCGATACCCTTTGTTCCGCCGTCCTCTTCGGATTCCTCGAATACTATCTGTGTACCCAGGCATATTCCCAGGAACGGGGTGCCGCGGCTGACTACTTCGCGGATGGCGGGGATCAGGCGCAGGGATTCCAGGTTCTCCATGGCGCTTCCGATGGCGCCTACACCCGGGAATACCACGCGTTCAGCCTTCAGGACCGTTGTCGGGTCGCTGGTAACGACTGCATCGGCCTTGAGCGCTTCGAACGCCAGCTTGACGCTGGTCAGGTTGCCGGCTCGGTAGTCTATGATGGCAATCATGGTTCGTTTTGCTTTCAGTGCCGGATGATGGCAGATGGGACAGAGGAGAGGCAAGGGGGAAGGAGTAAGAAGGGATGAGGGATGAAGGTGGAGGGATGAAACGTGAAACCTGAACCAGAGGAAAAGACGAAGAACCACCACGGAGGACAAGGGGGCACTGGAACATCAGGTAGGGCCGGTTTCATACTGGCCATCTGGAAGGGGATCAACCCGGATGGCCGACATGAAGTCGGCCCTACCCGGAAAGACGGATCGCACTCCACGCTCTCGGCTGGACAATCAGCTTTCCAGATCAGTTGCGAGGCGGCAGTCGGCGCAGGTGCGACGGTTGACGCAGTAGTCGTAAAAGACCTGGAGAAAGCCTTGTTGACGGAGTCCGGTGGCGGTGACTGTGTCTGGATAGTCCCTTCCAAACAACCAGTAGACCATCCGTTTCACGATTTCGTTGTCATGTTCACGCGGGAGGCCGGAGAGCAACGGCGATATGTCGTGTCCTGTTGCCGCAAGATAGGGGATGAGGATGTTAGTGGCTATTGATGCGGCACGGTCAGGGCCTATCAACGCAACGGGGCTCCGGACGGGCTTTCCGCCAAAAGCAAGGCGGTGATCCCAGTACCCGGCGGAAGTTGAGCTTGAGTGTATGAGCTGGGCCGCTTTCGCAAGCCAGCGTGCCGGCTTCTGCACGGAGATGCCGGACAGGGCAGAAACAAACCTGTCGGGCTTGCAGAATATTGAGGCTGCCGCGGCCATCCGCCTTGCCGGGTTATTCTGCGGCCGCAGTCCGGCCAGTCGCCAGGAGTCACGCGGCATCAGTACATCTGCCCACACGTCTGCCCGGGGCCACCAGTGGTCCCACAGTTTGCGTACGAAACGGACGGTCTCATCATCCCATTGAGCCGGCATGCGGTCAGGTAACAGGCCGGAAACTCCCAGCAAAACGGAGTAGGCTGCCGCCGGATCTCCGCCAGACGACTCGGCCAGGCGTGCCGGCGAGACTGCCCGCGCCAGGGCGCGAAAAGCCGGTACGTTATGCCGGTACCCGAGTGCGCCCATGATTTCCTCGTACAACACCGAATGCCTGTCGTTGCCGGAAATGCGGGATGCCATTCTTTCGGTTTTCAGGCGCAGGCGCTCCTGGCCTGCGGATTCGAGGAAGGCGATGGCGGAATCGGTTCCCAGTGCCTGGAGCTGATGACGGCATGGCGGGGCCTCAGCAATCGTCGAACGGTACGGATAGGCAGTCACATCGACCTGGTCAAAACTGAAATAAGGGTTTCTCTTGAGCGCATCACGCAGGCCTATTTCCATGGTTCCCGTGGGCAGGGAACCTGCCGGGAGCATTCCGTGTGTGAAGGTTACATGTGCCACCACACGGCGGTAGAGCGGGTCGTTGCCGTGTTTGTGGTCCATCCAGTCACGCGGGTGGATGTGGATTTCCACATCCCCGTGCACACGCCTGTTGCCGGGCATGATTCGAAGGCGCGCGCCTGTGAAATCAGGACCCGGACCGAGGTTCCAGTCGCCAGGTGATTCAACTGTTACGGTTTCGCCGCAATCGGTAGCGAGTGGGGTCGGCCGGAGGCGTTCGTCGAACCATACGCACTGCAAGTGCCGTTCGGTCATGTTTCCAACCGAAGCATGATCGGCGTCTTCGCGTACAGACTTCGCGGACGGGAGCGTGAGAGCCCTGTACTGTTCGGATGCCGGGAAACTGGCGATCAAGGTATTTCCTCGCGTCCTGTATCGCGTTGGCATGTGTTTTGGGCCCTCAAGTGCTTGACGGGGAATCGGTTGTTACCGGAACCGCTTCCTTGACTGCCATGACAGCTGGCGCATATTATCAAACCCGTATTATGAGTCCAGCCTCCGATGCCATAATGATACGTGTTGAGAACCTGACACGCCGCTTTGCGGGTGTGACCGCCCTTGACTCGATATCTTTCGAGGTCCGTAGAGGCGAGATTGTCGGCTTCCTGGGTCCTAACGGAGCAGGCAAGACCACGACGATGCGTGTGCTTACGGGGTACCTGGCTCCCACTTCAGGTCGTGTATCCGTTGCCGGTCTTGATGTGTTGCTCGACTCGCGGGAGGTTCGCCAGAAGATAGGGTACCTTCCGGAAAATGTGGCCATCTATCCCGAGATGCGCATCATCGAGTACCTTCGCTACCGTGGGCGACTCAAGGGTTTACACGGGCGCAAGTTACGGTCCAGGATTGACGATGTCGTATCAAGCTGCGGATTGGGCGATGTCCGACGCAAGGTAGTGGGGACGCTGTCCAAGGGTTATCGCCAGCGGGTAGGTTTGGCCGACAGCCTCCTGCATGAGCCTGAAGTGGTCATCCTTGACGAGCCCACGATAGGGTTGGATCCGAACCAGATCCGCATGGTGCGGAACCTGGTCAAGGGTTTGGCGCCCCGCCACACGGTCCTGCTGTCGAGCCATATCCTTCCGGAAGTCGAAACGGTCTGTGAGCGGGTACTGATCATAAATCGTGGCAGGATTGTTGCATCTGATACGCCGGGGAGCCTGGTTGGTCTTCTGAAGGGCAACATGCATGTTTCTGTTGAAATACAGGGGCCGACCGACACGGTGAAGACTGAGCTGGAAACCATCCCCGGTGTTGTGAAGGTTACGTACATGGCCCACGATGTGTGGGGCCCGTACGTGTGCGAGTGCGCAAAGGGCCGCGATATACGAACAGAAATATTCCGTGCTGTCGCTGCACGCGGCTGGGTCATGAGGGAACTCAGGAGCGAGAGGCAAAACCTGGAGGATGTTTTCGTTGCGATGACGGCAGAGGATATCCAGCCGTCGCAGGCCGGGAACGGCGCAGCGGGCGGAGAGCATGGCAAGGAGGTGGCGGCATGAGGCGCTTCCTTACGCTCTGGGCGCGCGAGATGGCCGGCTGTTTTCTCTCGCCGATAGCCTACGTCATAATGGTCCTGTTCTTTGCTGCGTCGTCATTCACGTTCTTTTTCGGGGTGTTGCGGAACGCCGGCGAAGTGCAGTCGCTGGTGCTGTTGGTGGTATCCGCGATAGTGCTATGGCAGCCTGTTCTCATCACCGTTGTCTGTATGCGTTTGTTTGCCGAGGAGAAACGCACGGGAACGATTGAGCCGCTCATGACCGCGCCGGTGACGGAGGCGGAGATCGTGATGGGTAAATACGCGGGAGCATTGTCATTCGTGCTGCTCGTGTCGCTGCCCGTGATGGGTTGTGTCTACGCGCTTGCGGCGCTGAGCCCCGGCGTTGAATTCATCGATAACGGTGCAGTTCTTGGCGGCGCTCTCATCCTTTCAATGCTCTCGGCTTTCTTTGTGGCAGTCGGGCTTTTTGTGTCGCTGTTGACGCGGAACCAGATCGTGGCGGCGATCGGGTGTTTCTCTGCGGCCTGGCTGGTGGTGCTTTTCGGGCACCTGCTGGCCCAGATCCCGCTTCCCTGGGTCTACAACAGCGCCGAGCTCTACTCTGTTGTCTCGCACGTTGAAGCGTTTGCGCGCGGTTCCATTGATACACGTACGCTGGTCCAGTACGTGGCCGGAACGTGGTTCATATTGTTCGTGTCTGTCAGGATGCTGGAGTCAAAGCGATGGCTGTGAACGAGGGACAGGATAATGCTCAGGCGGCACCGGAGGCCGGCAAGCCTGCGCCTGACCGGAGCCGTTGGCGCGGACCGGGCGCCCGCATGGTCACGGGGATAAACGTGGCGGCGTCTGTCGTGCTTGCATGCACCTTGATGATACTTGTCCATTACCTCGGCCAGCGCCATTACCATCGGTGGGACGTGTCTGTGAGCGACTACTACCGGTTGTCCGACAAGACACGCAGCCTGCTGGGTAGCCTTGATGCGGAGGTATCGGTTTTTGTCTTCCTGCGAAAGCACCACGAAGCCTATGACGAGGTGAGGAACCTGTTGTCCGAGTACCGATACGAGGCTGACCGTATCCCTTCGCTCCGTTTCCGGGTCGAATTTGTGGATCCCGACAGGGACCTGGCGCGCACAAGAGATCTGGCGCGGAAATACGACATTACCGAGCCCAATGCTATCGTCTTCGAATGCGGGAGCCGCAGGAAGTACCTTGGTGAAAAAGACATCCTTGAACACCAGTACCGGCTTATCGGACAGACTGCCAAGAAGGAACGGGTATCGTTCCGCGGCGAACAGGCGTTCTCGTCCGCGATCCAGAGCGTGACGCAGGCAAGTCGGCCGATCGTATATTTCCTCACGGGTCATGGGGAGCGGAACATAGAGGACTATGACAGGAACGCAGGATATTCGGCGCTGGCGCGCGCGATGCGGCAGGACAATATGGAGGTGCGTGCGCTGTTCCTTGCCGGGGAAAAAGGCGTTCCGGATGATTGCAGCGTACTGGTTATTGCCGGCCCCGACAGGAAGTTGTCTGCCGCCGAGCTGGAATCGCTGAAGCATTACCTCGCCAGGAGCGGCAGGCTCTGTGTCCTTCTCGATCCGGCTGTAACCACAGGTCTGGAGGGTCTGCTGGAATCATGGGGCCTGCAGCTTGCCCGCGACGTTGTGGTTGACCCGACCCAGACGTTCACGGGGCGGGAACTGATGATAGCCGAGTACGGAGACCATCCTATCACGAAGAAACTGCATGGAGTTGCGACGATGTTCTACATGCCGCGCTCGGTCGAAGCGCGCGAGGCTGCGGGACCGGTTGACGACATGCCGGCGGACAGGCCGAGTATCAAGGTGCTGGCGTCCACGTCCAAGAACGGGTGGGCGGAGTATAACCTTGAGCAGAGTCCCGCCAGGTTTGACCCTGAAGTCGACAGGCAGGGCCCGGTGCCGATAGCGGTCGCGGTTGAGAAGGGCACGGTCAGTGGTATAGAGGTCCAGATAAGGCCGACGCGCCTGGTTGTTATTGGTGATTCTTCGTTCCTGTCGAATGGCGCGATGGCGCAGGGCGTGGGCGGTACCCTGGACTTCTTCCTGAGTGCGGTCAACTGGCTGGCTGAGCGCGATGCGCTGATGGCCATCGCGGCGAAGCCACCTGATGTGATCAGGTTGGATATGAGCCAGGCCCAGTTGCGCCTGACGGGATTCCTGCTCGTCGGCGCGGTTCCGATCCTTGTCTCGATCATCGGGTTGCTTGTGTGGATGCGCAGGAGAAGCTGAAGGCGGCGCGTGACCCAGGGTACAGGTCGGAGATCAATTCATGCGATTTCGAATGGTAGGCAGGCTTCTTGTGGCGGTCCTCGTGGCCGGCGCCCTGGTATGGTGTTCGGAACGGCTGTGGCTTTCGACAGACGAAGACGCCATACAGTCCACCCAGCTGATACAGACACTCACTGACGAAGTCACCCACCTGGTGATCGACCATGGCAGTAACAGCGTGAGCCTTGTTCAGAAGAGCAAGGACGAGTGGGACGTGAACAGCCCCGTTGAGACTCCTGCAGACGCCGGCTATGTGTCGAGGCTTCTCGGAGTCCTGGAGGCACTGAAGAGGGAAGAGGTGATAACTGCCGAGCAGAGGATTTCAAGGGATCTGTCGCTGCAGGATTTTGGTCTCACCCAACCCCGTATCAAGCTGACGCTAGGTGATCGTTTCACAAGCAGTGTGATGCTCATCGGGAATGATGCGCCGCTGGGTGAGCAGGTTTACGTGAAGTTCGAGGGGCAAAACGACGTTTTTGCGACGTCGCGCGACCTGGTCAAGGTGCTTCCTGAGGGTGTCGGGGCGGTGCGGGATTACACGCTGATACGCGGGGATGCGGCATCCACGACACGACTGGAGATCCAGCGCCCCGGGAGCGGGTTCATCCAGCTGGTGCAGGCAGGCGGCAAGTGGACTATCAAGCAGCCGCTGGTCTGCCATGCCGATTCCGCCAGGGTGGCGTACATGCTTGAGACCCTCTACCACACGACGGCAGTCAAGTTCGTGTGGGATCCTCCTGCGGCAGGAGCCGAAAAGGCGCCGGCGGACACGGTCCTTGCAGTTGCCGGCACGGGGCCGCAGAAAGGCGAGTCGTACGATCTCTCCCAGGATACGGCGCAGGTGCGCGTTACTGTCTGGATTGGTGACCAGGAGGCAGGCCGCGAAATCCTGCTGGGACGGGCCATTGATGAAACAGGAGACCTTATCTACGCGAAGCGCAGGGACCTGGGATCCCTGTGCACGGTCCAGAGGCGTGTAGCGGATGCCTTCCTTGTATCGGTTGATGCAATAAGAGAGCGTGGTTTGTTCGTTCAGGCGCCGGACAGGGTTCGCTACTGCCGACTGCAGAACGGCGGCGCGACGGTGACACTCATCCGACAGGATGATGTAGGGTGGAAGATGACCGAGCCTGTCCAGTGGAAGGCAGACGATATGCTTCTTGATGAGCTTGTTCGCGGCATGTTGCGTGTTCGTGCCGTTGTGTTTGCCGGTGTCCTTCAAACCAATGCTCCCGCGCGTGAAGCACTGGCGCGGCCGGAATTTGGCATTGCCCTTTCCGAAAGCATACCTGAGGAGGTTTTGATAATGTCCAGCGCCCGCAGTAACACGGTGCCGGCGCTGGTCGTTGCGAAGAACCCTGGATCCGGTTCAACACTGTGGGCGAGATTCGAAGATGACGATAGTCTCTACGAAGTGGAACCGGCCATGTTTGCTTTCCTTCCACCGGCCCTTGTCGACCCGTTGCTGTACCGTGACAGGACAATGCTGGCCCTTCCGCCGGAGACGGTCAGGCGGATAGGTGTTGCCAGTAAGGGTGTCGAGCAGGGCGTGGCCAGGAATGATGCGGGAGACTGGCTGGCGTGGGACGAAACGCGAAAAGCTGACCGAATGGCCGTGGAAGACATTCTTCTTGCGGTGGCGAACCTGCGCGCTGTCCGTGTCGAAGCGCTGGATCCGGGGGACCTCGAGCCGTACGGCTTGAATACCCCTTACGCGACTGTGACGATCGGCCTCAGTGGCGAGGGTGCTATCCAGAAATCACTGTTGCTGGGATTCAGGTCCAGGACAGACGGGTTGCATGCCATGATCAAAGGTGAGGATCTGGTGTTTGTCCTGGAGAACGGCATTGTCGATCGCTTGACGAGGGACCTCTACCTGCCCGCGGAAGACCAGGCACCGTAGACAACACGCTGCACACATGGCGCCATCTTCCATGAAACGGTCAGCATTCAGAATTGCCGGCGTAGTGCTGGCGCTGTTTCTTGTGGCTGTATGGTACCTTGCCACGGCCGGTTTCCCCCGCTGGTTTGCGGCGCGCATACTGAAAGAGATCAGCAAGGGTAACTACTCGATAGATGCGGCTGCAGTGAAACTCAATCCCGGCGGCGGCCTTCGATTTGAAGAAGCCAGGATATACCGGCGCGGAAAGATAGGGCCCGCGGTGGTTTCGGCGATCGAGATGGTCGTTAACGTCAGCCTGCCCGCGCTGCTGGTCAACCGTCCCTGTGTGAAACTGGTGTCAATCCGTGACGCGCAATTGCATCCAGCAATGGCTTTTGCGGAGTCGGGACGGAAGGAGGAGAAGGAAGGTGCTCCGGCCGATCTCTGTCTCCACCTTGAACGATGCCGCATATGGGGTGTCGAAGTCTCGCGGCTCGACGCGGCTGTCCACACCGGGACCGGGAGACTGGTCATCGACGGCATCGAATCCGTGATACGGAACGAGAATGAAGAAGGAGCTCTGAAGGGCAGCATCGGGAAGGTGCCCGGGAGACCGGGCGTGAGCGGGGATCTGGAACTGCATATGGATCCGCATGTCCTGCTGCCGGTGATGAGGGCGTGCGATATGCCGACGGCAGCGCGAATAACCAGGCGATTTGATTTCATCACCGGCAAACCCAGGTGGAGGGTACATTTCGATGTGCCGGGTAATGAAGCGCGGACCGTGGCGGTGAATGGGGCATTCTGGTTCCAGGATTTCGCCTACAATGATGTGACGGCTTCACGCTCTGATGGCAATTTCAGGGTTCTTCTCTCGATGACAAACTCACTGGTAGCCATCGGGCCTGTCCTGATAGCCAGGCGCGACGGCATGGTCGAGGGAGGTTTCACCATAGACCTGGACAGGGACCGGGTTGTCTTTGACGCGGTCTCAGGCATCGATCCAAAGGACTTGGCAAAGATGATAGGAATCATGGACGACGACGATATGGCCCTGTGGAGGTTCCCGGGATCGACCCATATTGCAGCGCAAGGATTCTCCGGGTTTTCGGTCCGTGAGCAGATGGATTTCAATGTGGATGTGTCAGGTGAGGGGATCTGCTTCGGACCACTGGAATCCGAAAAATGTTCATTCACGGTTCACTGCAAGGACGGGACCAACGTTGTGCCCAACCTGACTGGCACAATGTACGGCGGCAGTTTCACAGGTGCAGTCACCGTTGTGTTGCCGCGTAGTGCCTCGTCCAATGTATACTACAGTGTCGATATCGGACTGGAGAAGGCGGAGTTCGGGAAGGCCGCGGCGTCCCTGGCGGGGGCCGGAAGTGATTACACGGGCGAACTGGCCTGCAGGGTATACGTAGCCGGCTATTGCGGCTCAAATGCGATGAAATCAGTTACGGGCAAGGGCACGGTCAGGATACGCGAGGGGCGTGTGTTTTCGCTGCCCCTGTTCGGCGGGCTTTCACGTTTCATGATGCGTGTTATCCCCGGACTTGATTTTGTACTGCGGCAGAGTGATGCGCGCGCCGATTTCATTGTCGGCAACGGTGTGGTCCAGTCGGGCGCCATTTACGTGGAAGGAGACATCCTCAGTGTTACAGGAAGTGGTGACTACGGCCTTGACAATACGCTGGACTTCGACGTCAGGGTACAGTTGATGAAACAGCACACGTTGGTTGCCAAGTTGCTGCGGACGGTGACTTACCCGATCAGTAAGCTGTTCGAGTTCAAGTTGCACGGGCCGTTGCGCGAACCACACTGGTACCCGGTGAACTTCTCAACTGATCTCCTCGAGAAGCTGGGTCTTAAAGACAAGGAAACGGGCAATTGACCCTTGTTCCCGCGCCATGCTCTTCCATATCCATACCTACGGCTGCCAGATGAACGAGAGGGATTCCGAGGCGGCGGCTGCCCTGATGATGCGGCATGGGCACAGCCAGGCACAGGGCGAACGAGAAGCCGATGTTGTTATCGTGAACACGTGCAGTGTTCGCGATAAGGCTGAGGACAAGGCGCTGGGAAAACTGCGGTTGCTTGTGGTGGACAAACGAGACCACGCTGGCCGGATTGTCGGCGTCATGGGCTGCATGGCGCAGCGGCTTGGTGCAGACCTTTTCGCGCGTGTACCCGGGGTTGATTTTGCGATTGGAACACACAGGCTGGGACATCTGCCGGCCTTAGTCGAACGGGTTGCCGGCGGGGAGACTGAAGTGCTGGATGTGGCGCAAGTGGACGGGCCTGAAGAAGCAGTAGCAGACCACCTGCAGGGAGCAGTCTCGGCATTCGTGAACATCCTTTTTGGCTGCAACCGGGGATGTTCGTACTGCGTTGTTCCATCGGTCCGCGGCAGGGAGTGGAGCAGGCCGGCGGCAGAAGTTGTCCGTGAGGTCGAGGGACTAGTCACTGCAGGGGTAAAGGAAGTGACGTTGCTGGGCCAGAGCGTCATGTCTTACGGGCGTGCAAACGAAGTGTGGGCAGCTGATTCGTCATCGAGGCTGGGCTTTACGGAACCGCTTCCGCGATTGCTCGAGGCCGTAAGCGGCGTTCAGGGGATCCGTCGCATACGTTTCACGTCAGGCCATCCATCCGGATGCACCGCGGAACTGGCGCGCGCGATGAAGGAACTACCCCCTGTCTGTGAGCACCTGCACCTCCCGTTACAGTCC
>Ga0172371_10002107_pt1 | contig 31760 bp, 29 predicted proteins | sample Lak12m_FD_114543 | JGI IMG/M metagenome (GOLD analysis project Ga0172371, IMG submission 114543) | Freshwater microbial communities from Kabuno Bay, South-Kivu, Congo - kab_022012_12m | ecosystem: Environmental > Aquatic > Freshwater > Lake | place: Democratic Republic of the Congo: South-Kivu...
AATGGATCAAAAAGAGGTTAAAATTTTTTTACAATCTTTTGCCACAAAACGTGAACGCACGATAGTTATCGTTGATTTTGGAAACGTGGAGAAATGGAAAAATAGTTTGAAGTGGCAGATTGGGGTTAAAGAATTGTCTCGCCTTATTAAAAGCCTTTCTTCTGGGAAACAATTTTTAAGAAGATTTTATTACGGTGCTGATTATGGTCCAAGCGAGAAATCGCAAAATATCGTTGGTTGGTCAAGGGCGATTTTAGAGAAAGCAAAAATGAATAGTTTTGAGGTAATCGATAAGCGCGTTAAATATATTCGTAACCCAAACAATAAATTTGGATTTGATAAAAAATGCGATTTAGATGTTGAAATCACAATAGATCTTATAAAAGAAAGAGATAATTACGATACAATTGTTCTTTTTTCTGGAGATGGTGATCTTATGTGTGCGATTAAATATTTAAAAGAAGTGTATGGGAAGTCGTGTATAGTTTTCGGCGCCAGGGATCATGTTGGTAGAGAGGTTTATGATGAAAAATCTGCTGGAATTGTAGATAATGTTTTTTATGCTGAAGATTTTGAATACCGACTCAATATGAATCGTTTTATAAGGCCTTGAAAAATCAGAAAACCGCCCTTGCGGACGGGTTTCGATCAAAATCGGGTAAGCCCTATGCTTACACTTCAATATTAACAAACCATAATACTTTGTCAAGGGAGGACTCCGGCCGAGACGCATAGGCGGGGGAGCCTAAAACAGCTCGAATTTCCCCTTAAAAATCCAGTTCTAGACTGGGGCACACAGCACGAGTCAACTTGCGTATCGAGTAAGACTGAGACATATCAAAAACGTCCCAAAGGCGGTTTTTTAATTTATAATAAATGAAGTCGAAAGATTGAATTTCAATAAAAATAAAGCTAAAGTGAATTAATAATAAAAAATGTCTAATCTATTAAAGTTATATCTGGCACACAAACTTACAGAGAGAAAATCTGTTGATGATCCAGAAAAGCTCAATAGCTCAATTCGCTCTGCCAACATAGATTTAAATCCCCATCAAGTTGATGCAGCCGTTTTCGCTTTTAAAAGTCCATTGTCCCGCGGTGCAATTTTAGCTGACGAAGTTGGTTTAGGAAAAACAATTGAAGCTGGTTTAATAATTAATCAATTGTGGGTAGAGGGTCAACAACATATTTTGATTTTGGTTCCAGCTTCGCTTAGGACGCAGTGGCAGGACGAATTACTCAATCGCTTTAATCTCGCAAGTGAAATTTTAGACGGTCCATCGTTAAAGAAGTTACAAAAAAACAGATCTAAAACGAACCCCCTAACCGAAAGAGGAATATATATTGTTTCCCACAATTTTTCTTATCGTTATGACATTTTTGTAAAGGAAGTGGATTGGGATTTAGTAGTTATAGACGAGGCTCATCGCCTGCGAAATGTTTGGCGCAAAGGAAATAAGACTGCAAAAAGGATAAAAGAGGTGATTAAAAATTACCCCAAAATATTACTAACAGCCACGCCTTTGCAAAATAATTTAATGGAATTATACGGTTTAACAAGTTTTCTAGACGAGAATTATCTTGGCACAGAATTTTCGTTTAAAACTTTATTTGTGAATCCGATCAAGAAGCAAAAGAAATTTGAAAATCTTAACCAATTGAAAGATCGTTTAATGGGTACCATTATTAACGGTGAAATCACGGGGGGAATTTTAACTAGAACCCTGAGAAAACAGGTTAGGGGATTAGTAAAATTTACAAATCGTTATAGTATTACCGAAGATTTTGCCCCGAATGATGAGGAAATGGAATTATATAATTCAGTTAGTCAGTATTTACAGAGACCATTTCTTGCTTCAACTCGCGCAACCCAACGAAATATGATGGAGTTGGTTTATCGTAAAATATTAGCAAGTTCTTCATTCGCTATCGCTGGTACGTTAGAAAAGATCATTCATTTTTTGGCAAAACGATTGCAGATTGAACAAAAAATGGATATTAGAGAAATAACAAATTTTATTGAGCAAACTAAAGTTGATTTAGAAAAAAAATTCAATAAAAAATTATCTTCTGTTACTATTAACAAAGCAGAGAGCCCAAAAGATTTAGTCCAAGAGGTATTGCCTGGCATTGACGACGTTGAGACTACAATGGATAAACTTCAGGAGGCAAATGAAGAGGCTGATGATTTAGGCGAAGATGAATTATTCGACGATAAAACTAAACACACAGAGGAAAGAGAGATAGATCATGTTTTTACTAAAAAAGAAATATTAAATGAGCTTAAGGATATTCTGTTTTACTATTATTTAGCTTCTTCAATTGATATTAATCAAAAAAGTCAGTCATTGATTAGGGTAATTAAAAAAGTATTTAATCATGCCGAAAAAAAAGGATGGCCCCAAAAAGCAGTTATATTCACCGAGTCACGGCGTACTCAAGACCATTTAGAAAAATTACTTTCGGCTAATGGCTATGAATTAATTTTGTTTAATGGTACCAATACCGGAAAGAGAGCAAAAAAAATATTTTCTGAATGGAAAGCAGATTTTCCAGACGAGGCGGCAAGAGGCTCGAAAAGTATTAATATTAGAAAATCTTTAGTTTGGAAATTTAGAGATCTCGAAAAAGGCATTTTAATAACCACTGAAGCTGGAGCAGAAGGTTTAAATTTACAATTCTCAAATATTGTTATAAATTACGATCTTCCGTGGAATCCGCAAAGGGTTGAACAAAGAATTGGACGTTGTCATCGTTATGGTCAGGATTTAGATGTATTAGTTATTAATTTTTTAAATAAAAGAAATTATGCCGATCAGCGCGTTTATGAATTATTAGCAGAAAAAATAAAATTATTTGGTAATCTTTTCGATTTTACCGATAAAATGTTGGGTACTGAAACAATGACAGATGATGGTTATGAAGTAAGGGAAGTGGCATTGGCAGGATTAGGCGCCGGATTAGATTTTGAAAGAAAAATATTAGGCATTTATCGTAGCTGTCGTACACAACAAGAAATTGAAAAAAGTTTTAAACAACTACAATTGGAATTATCAGACATTATAGAAGAAAAGATAGAAGATACTCAAAAAAAAGTTATTCAACATTTTGACGAAGAAGTACGACAGAAACTAAGGATCCGTCAGCGGTATTTAGATAATTCCTTGAACAGATTTGACCGTCAGCTAAAGTCTTATCTAGGAATCGTATGGAAAAATGAGATTAAGTATGAAACAGATAAAATTTTTATATTAGATGGCAAAAGATATGTTTTAGGCGGCATAAATGATGCGTTACGAGCCCAGGGTTTAACAGCTATAAATTTAGGATCAGATTTTATTAAACAGTCTTTGAAGAGAGACAAAGAATTATCTGGTTCGTGGCAGTTAAAATTAAAACATTCGGAGGTCAGCGGGCGTAAGTATTTTGAAGAATTTATTGGTTCAGATGGTCAATTGTTGTTAGATATCGTAACTTTCCAAAGAAAAACAGTTAATAATAATGATGAGATTTTTGAACAAGTGATACCTAGCGTATTAATAAACAAAAATGGTGAATGGGAAAAAATCGAACCACAAAGAGCCGAAAGGATTTTTGATTTAGAAATCATAGAAGAAAATAATTTTTCGGAAAGAGTACGCGATGAATTGATTGATTATGCTCTATTTAATATGGAAGACGCAAAGCAAGCCATCAAAAACAAAAATGAACAATTTGTTGAACAAGAAATGCAAGTGTTGGATAGGTTTGTGGAAGAATCTCTTTTGAAATATGAGCAAGACATGGATTTAATAAAAAAAGAATTAAAAGATTTTTCCAGAAAACTCACAGTTAATTCTCGGACAATGGGTTTTCATGAAAAGCAAGAAATTTACGAAGAAAAAGATAAAAAGCAAAAGGAGTTATTTAAACTTCAAACAAAATACATAAAAGCCGAGCAGCAACAATTGAAAGAAAAAGATCATAAAGTTGCCGGGTTAAGAGGTAAATTGCAGATATCATTTACGTCTAAAAGATTGGCCCAGGTACATTTTAAAATTATTGAATAAATTTATATGAACGTACCACTTGAAAAATTTCGTCAAAATATTTTAAAAATAAAAGATCAGGCAACCGAAAGATCTTATTATAAAGACATCAGTAATTTTATCGTTGAATTTGCAGAAAGCGAGGGTAGAAAAGATTTTTTTGCAACCCCCGAAGAAAGTTCAACCGTTATTGATCGGGAAATTGGTTTTCCCGATATTACGTTGCGGCAAGGAAATCGTTTGGTGGGTTGGATAGAAGTCAAATTACCTGATGACAATTTAGATAGTGAAAAATTTCAAAATCAATTTAAAAAGTATAAAGACTCTCTAGAAAACATTCTTTTTACTAATTTACGCGAATGGCAACTATGGCAATGGGATGATAAGGGTAATTCGATAAAAGAGATAGATTTATTATTTGATATTACAAATTATAATATTACCGAAGAAGAAAAATTTAAGGACGTTTTATTAAAGTTTTTTGAAGGACGACCATATGAAGTAAGAACACCCAAACAACTTGCACTTGCTTTAGCTAAGAAAACAAAGCTTCTTTCAAAACAAGTAGAAGAATCTTTTAATGAAGGCAATGAAAATTCTGATTTGCAAAAACTCAAAGAAACATTTGAAAAAACTTTGATTCAAAATATTTCTGTTCATCAATTTTCCAATATGGTTGCCGAGACTATGGCTTATTCTCTTTTCCTCGCCGCACTTGAGCATGCCCATCGTGGTAATGGCGCGGAGCTAACTCTCACAAACGCTATCGATTATCTTCCCACAAATATTCCAATTCTCGCTGACCTTTATTCTCTCATTAAAAAAGTTTCGGTTACCATACCGACCATTTATAAAGCAACGCAATTATTAGTTGAACAGTTAAATTATTCCGATATTGAACGCGTTCATCAGAAATTAGTGGAGCATAAGCCCGGTGAAGATCCGGTAATTCAGTTTTATGAACCATTTTTACATGAATACGACCCAAAAGAGAGAGAGGCGCGGGGCGTTTACTATACGCCAAAACCGGTGGTGGACTATATTATTAGAAGCATTGATTGGCTTTTACGTAATAAATTTAATAAAGCAAAGGGCCTTGCTGATGAATCTGTAAACCTTTTGGATCCGGCGACCGGAACGGGTACTTTTCTTATGTCTGCCATTCAAGAAATTTATAGAGATATAAAAAAAGAAAATACTTCCCTTGGCGATGAAATGGTTAAACGTGAATTCGATCGAGTTGTTTTATCCCATATTCTCAAACATTTTTATGGTTTCGAACTTTTAATTGCCCCTTATGCTATCGCGCATCTAAAACTTACGCTTGAAGTGGAAAGATTGGGGTTTGATTTTGCACTTACAAAAAAAGATAGCGATCCAGATAATGATCGTTTTAAAGTTTATCTTGCTAATACACTTGATAATCCCGAGAAACCGCCTCAAAGCCTATTTGGTTTTGACTCTATTCCACAAGAATCTGAAAAGGCACGAGAAATAAAACAAAAAGCCCCGATTATTGCAATTATAGGTAATCCACCATATTCTGGCATTTCTATGAATATGGGACCAGCGACGCGTGCATTAGTAGAACGTTATAAATATATTGATGGAAAAAAAATAATCGAAAGAGGAGCCCTGCAGTTAGAAAAAAATTTAAACGATGATTATGTTAAATTTATAAGTTTTGCGCAAGATATTATTGAAAAACGAGGATTTGGCGTTGTTGCTATGATTACAAATAATGGTTATTTAGATAATCCAACATTACGAGGACTAAGAAAAAGCTTAATGAATTCTTTTGATGAAATTTATCTATTAAATTTATTTGGAAGCACAAAGAAGGGTGATAAAGATGAGAGCGTTTTTAATATACAACTTGGAACAGCGATATTTTTTCTTATCAAATATAAGAAGCCTACCATAGAAAAAAAGGTTTATTACTGCGAGATGCGGGGAAGTAAGCTATATAAATTTGATAATTTATTGACTACTAAAATCGATACTACCGATTGGAAAGAAATAAAACCAAGGGCAGACAAATATTTTTTTGTTTATAAAAACGAGGAGCTTGAAAATGAATATCAGAAATTTTATTCGATAAAGGAATTATTTCGTGAGAGTAGCATTGGTTTAATTACTGCGAGAGATAACTTTGTTGTTAAATTCGACAGAGAGGATATTTTAGAAAATTTAGGAAAATTGGAGAATAATATAAGTTTTCCACCAGCGGTTATTTGTGATAAATTAGGAATTTCAGAAAAAAGGGGTTGGGACATTAATAAAGCAAAAAAAGATTATTTGGAAATTAAAGATATGAAAGAAAATTATATTAGAAAAGTTACCTATAAGCCGTTTGACGACCGATGGATTTTTTATCATAAATCTCTTATTTGGAGTATGTCTTTTCCAACAATGAAACAATTATTAGATAAATCAAATCTTGTCTTATTGTTCCCTAGACAAGCCGGAGGAGAAGGGTATTCAGTCTATGTTAGTAATAAAATTTTCGAAGGCCACTCAATCACAGGAGGAACATCAATTACATTTGGCGCTCCTTTATATCATTTTCCAGAAAACGGGGGATCTTTAATACCAAGCACAGAAAGAGAGGGTTTAAATTTAAATATAGATTTTATAAAAAAGTTTAGTAAAAAGCTTAATCTCCGTTTCGTTACCAGTAGAGGTAATTTAATTGAAACATTCGGCCCACAAGATGTGTTCTATTACGTTTATGCGATATTTCACTCACCAACTTATCGTTCACGTTACGCTGAGCAACTTAAAAGTGATTTTCCATGTTTACCGTTTACTGGCAATAAAAAACTTTTTTTACAATTAGTTTCTTTTGGGAATGAGTTAGTAAATCTTCATCTTCTTGGCGATAATCCGTTTGATGAATCAAAAACCATTTTCAATAAACCAGATCAATGGAATATTAAGATTGGCGGAGAAAAACCGGAAGATTTAGATGATTGGAAGGTAAATGAAGCTCGTTATGATGTGGACAAAGAGAGGGTTTATGTAAATACTGGTCAATATTTTGAGGGCATAGAAAAAGATATATGGGAGTTTATGATTGGTGGCTATCGAGTATGCGAGAAGTGGCTCAAAGACCGTAAAAAAGCCGAACGCACGCTCTCAACGTATGATCTTAAACATTATATGAAAATCGTTGTTTCTCTACGCGAAACAATTCGTATAATGGGCGAAATAGATAAGGCCATTCCTTCTTGGCCGATTAAGTAATAATACTAAATTCGAGAAAGTGCCTATATTAAACATCTATATTGATAGCTCCACTAAGAGAACAAAATTAGGTAGTCATTATGGAGAATCTGTGGCTGCCTGGGGTGCTTGGTGGGACGGGATTTTTAATGAAAAACCAATCAGATGTGGAATTCATTATTTCCGTCATGAAGGTCCAAATAAAGTTTTTTATGAAGGAGTAATAAGAGCATTAGAGCAATGTGTGTCGTTAATGTGGGTTGATAAGTGTATTGTTCGGGGAGATTGCGAATTGGTTATAAAACAATTAAGGGGAGAATGGAGAGTGGGCCAGATGAAGAAATATTTTAAGCAAGTGCAAGTGTTAAAAATAAAATATAAGGGGAATATTAGCTTTGAATATATAAGCGAATCAGACCCCATTTATAAAAAGATAGACCAACTTGCGAAGCGTAGCCGTTCTCACATAATTGGAATATTAAAATAACAAAAATTTAGCTCGAAGCTGGAAATTAGATTTTAGGAAATTCATAAAATATCTTAGAGAAAAGTATTCTGTAAAAACAGCATATCTTTTTATTGGTTTTCTACCAGAAAATCAAAATCTTTATGCTAATTTGCAAAAATACGGTTACGTTTTGGTTTTTAAGCCAGTTATGAAAGATGGCAGCGGTAAGCCGAAAGGTAATGTCGATGCCGATTTGGTTTTACGAACAATGGTTGATTACGACAATTATAATAAGGCGGTTATTGTTTCAAGCGACGGTGATTTTTATTCGTTGGTCGAGCATCTTTATTCGAAAGGAAAATTAGAAGCGGTTTTAAGCCCGAATAATGCAAAATGCTCTATACTTTTACAAAAGAAAGCAAGGGAAAGAATGTTTTTTATGGATACTTTGAGGGGTAAATTAGAATATATTAAGAGATAAGCGGGGTATTGACACGAGGCCACGTTGGGATTATACTTAGAGTAGAATTACTACGAAAAAGCACTTCATTGGGTTTCGTCCCTCTGCGGTGCTTTTTCATTTTTGCGAACTTTGCATTAACTAAAGTTAGAATTCGAACCTCCGTCGCCATTGGGGCGGTTTTTTGGTATAATAGACCCGACCGAGAGAGGTCGTTTTACTGCTCCGGAAACCGCCCGTTTTCCCTCTAATAATCCATTACTGAACAGAGGGACACAGCAAATAGAATGATAAAAGTTAAAAAAATAATTAATAACAGGTCAGAAAAATATTATAGAAAATGGATTTCATTAATTTCTAATGATGAAACTGGCCGGACCATAAAACGGCATATTATCAGGCACGCCAAAGAAATCTATTCCAAAGATCCTAAGGTATGGTCGGCGAGTATGAGGAATTTAATAGAAATTTTTGATAAAGTTCATAAATCTGAGCCGCCAATAAAATTAAGAATAAAAAGGCTACAGCTGAAGTACAAGAAGAATCCGAAAAGATATACCCCTCCGCCACTAAAATTAAGAAACAGAAAACCTAAAAATAAATAACGATATGCCTAAAATATTTTTTATTGTTATAGGGCTAGTTATTATTACTGCGATAGGCTTTTGGGTTTACCAGTCAAAGACGCCTATTTGCTCTCTTTCGGGCGGAACAATTACAACGTCTCTTTGCTGCAAAGCTACGGGATATTTCCCGAATACTTGCCTTATCGGCGCTTGCTCTTGCTCTCCCAGCAACAGCCACGAAGTGAAAACGTGCGATTGCGGAATGGACAAATGTTTTAACGGAATTTTCTGTAAAAAAATCAAGTAAATTTAATCTGAGTGAAAACAAAAAGCCCGTTAATACGGTCTTTTGTTTTCAGATCAGGCGCTTTACGTATTTTTTCTATTTAAGGACAACAAAATCTCGTCCAACTGCTCTGATGACAGCCTGCGTTATAAGCATCATTACTTGAACGGTAACAGTAGCCGTTGCAGTAGTATTGCGAAGAGCTGGGGCAACAATGGTTTTCCGTCCAGCAATATCCTGACGAACAGTGCTGACATCCTATACCGACCTGATTATTACCGCCATTTCCGCCGTTTTCATTTCCTCCGCCGCCACCCTGAAAGAATTGGTAAATCTGCCCGCACATCTGGTCGCCGTTGCCAATATATTTGCCTACAGCGCATCCATATGCATACCAAACCCAGTACAAAAACAAACCCAGAATTATTATCTGAATGCAGGCTTTGATGACGTCCCTTATGATATATTTCTTAGGGGTATTTACTGGAAGCGGTGCTTTTTCAGGAGTTAGTTGCTCTTTTTGACCTACAGCCGATCCGGTTAAGCTAAATCCGCAATTCTGGCAAAATACATCTCCTTGGTTAATTTTATAGCCACACTTTGGGCAAAAATTTGTCATAACGTTAATTTCGTTTAACAGATTCTTACTTTATTCTAATTTAAAGCACTTCCTTGTCAAATGGAGAAAGGGGAGGGGTTAAAACAATTGACACCTTTTCCTTTTTATTTTATATTCAGTTATCTGAAAAGTAATCCTGTTCTTAATATTTTAAGGAGGTAACCATAAATGGGAGGACTGTTTTTAGAATCAGGCATTCCTTCATACGAAGATTTCCGCTCCAAACTGATATCTCTCGCTAAACTCTCTGTGGCAAGAGAGGCCAAAAAGAGAAGATTGAGCAAGCTGTTCATCAAAGGCAACATTGTCTACTTGCCGGATAAAGGTACTGGAGTATTCGTGGGCGATCTCCACGGAGACCTGGAGGCGGTCGTATCGATAGTTAACCAGATAGATTTTCTGACCAGGATGGAAAGGGGAGCCAAAGTATTCCTAACTTTTCTGGGGGACTACGGAGACAGGGGCTATGAAATCATTGAGACTATCAATGAGGTTATTACGCTGAAGTTACGCTATCCCCGGAATATTATACTCCTCAGAGGGAATCATGAAGACAGGGATATAGCAACAAACTTTGGGACCTATGATGCCTTTTTACAGAAATACGGCCGCGAGAGAGGACAGTTCTTGTTCAACTTCTATTGCGACGTTATGGGCAGACTGCCCGTTGTCGCTGTCACTGCAAATGGGATTATCGCTGTCCACGGCGGAATTCCCAACGAAGACATAAAGTCGCTGAAAATCCTAAACACCTATGAAGGAGAATCTTACGCCAGGGAAATGGTTTGGAATGATCCCGATCCATCAATTTCTGAGTGGGATTACAGTATAAGAGGGCCGACTGAAAGAAGGTTCGGAGAAGCCGCTTTCGACAGATTTATGAAAGCGATTCCAGCTGACTTAATGGTAAGGTCCCATCAGTGGCCTAAAAACGGAGGGAATCTTCTGTTCAAGGATCGTCTTGCTATTATTTTCTCGAATGGCTCAGATAAGAGCAGAGCGAGTTTTTACAGCTCGAAATGCGATCACCCGACGTTCCTAAAAGTAGACTTAGGAGCCCAGAGAGATAAATTCGAGAAATCGGATTTCGTCGAGGTTCTTTACTAGGATTAGTCGTCATGGAGCTTGGCGGTGCCAGGCTCTTTTTTATTTATCAAATCGAATTATTGACTCCAGCCATTGATGCTATGGCTTGATATTTCTTATACAATAGGATAAAACGGAATTAGTTTAATAGGGAGGTGCAAAATTGAGCACGAATAATAAAACAGCTATCTGTGGTTCTTTGACAAAATTATCCCCCGGAGAATATATCTCAGAGGAAAAACTGCTTAAATTAATAGCCCATATCCGCAAGATGACCATAATAGGCAAAGTGCCCTACATCTGCGCTCCTTTGACAGAGCTGCTTGCAGAAGAGCAGGTTTTGGCGAAAAGATTATATGAATTGCTCGCTGATGCTTGCCTAGCGATATTCGGAGCAAGAGCCTTTGTCCCTCATGAGCATTTTGATCCTCAAAAGCATGCTAATTATACTCCCACCCAGGTTGATAGGGTCGAGCGGAAACAGGTATGTGAGAAGACGTCTCTGCTTATTGTGGTAGCGGTTGCTCCTTCTTGGGGCGGAGGCATTGAGGTGGAAATGGCGAACGAGAACGATGTGCCCGTTATAATTCTCTGTGAGAGAAAAAAACTGGAGCAGAGAAAGGTTTCGCGCTTGCTAAGAGGAAATCCTGCGGTAAAAGCTACTATCCCGTACGACAGCAACGAAGAGGCTGTCAAAAAATTCATGGATATATTCCTGTCCGTATCGGTCAAAAACTAAAAGGCGGAAACGCCTTCCATCCAGGTCTGACCGCCTTCCCAAGAAGGCGGTTTTTAATTTTAGATTGAAAATTCTTTTTATTGAACTAAAATAGAAGCAGAGTATAATAAAAATATAACCATAATTTAAAAACTATGGAAACAAAACAACAATTCAAAATTATAAAAAACTTTGTTGAAAAAAATTTCCAGCATTTCAATTCTGCTGCCCTAAAAGACGCCTGCAGGGCATATGTACAGCATATTGAAAAAGGGGGTAAGATGTTTTTAGCCATGGCTGGAGCAATGAGTACGGCTGAAATAGGCATAACCCTGGCCGAAATGATACGCCAGGATAAGATTCACGCTATATCCACCACCGGAGCAAACCTCGAGGAAGATATTTTTAACCTGGTCGCCCATAATTTCTATGAGAGAGTGCCGGACTACAGATATTTAACCAAGGGAGATGAAGAAAATCTGCTTAAAAGACATTTAAACAGAGTGACGGATACCTGTATTCCGGAAGAGGAAGCTATGAGGCGAGTTGAGGCCGCCGTCAAAAAATATTGGAATAAAGCCGGAGAGGAAGGAAAAAGATATTTTCCTCACGAGTATATGTATCAAATAATCAGAGGGGGAGACCTAAAGGAATACTATCAGATTAATCCGGAAGATTCGTGGCTTATAGCCGCATGTGAAAAGAACATACCTATTTTTATCGGCGGATGGGAAGATTCGACATTAGGCAACGAATTTGTTGCCGATTACAAGGTGGGTAACGTTAAAGATCTTAGTGTCGTAAAAACAGGGATAGAATCAATGATTATGCTCATTGACTGGTACAAAGAGAATTCCAAAGACAGCTCAATAGGGTTTTTCCAGATAGGCGGCGGAATTGCCGGAGATTTCCCGATATGCGTTGTTCCTCTCTTGGAACAGGATTTGTTTGAAAAGAATATCCGAAAATGGGGATATTTCTGCCAGATATCTGACAGCACTACTTCTTACGGCTCCTACAGCGGCGCAGTGCCTAACGAAAAAATAACCTGGGGCAAGTTAGGCAAGGAAACTCCGAGTTTTATTATTGAAAGCGACGCTACCATTGTAGCGCCGCTTATGTTCGCCTACATATTAAGCGAATAGAATAAAAAAACTATTCCACTCTTCTCACGTATTCTCCGGTTTCGGTATTAATCTCCACTATATCATCTGTCTCAACGAATAAAGGCACATTTACCTGAGCTTCTGTTTCCAGAACAACCACTTTTGTTCCTCCCTGAGCACGATCTCCCCTAATGCCAGGAGGCGCTTCCTTTACCTTTAACTGGGCTTTTATCGGCATTAATATATTTATAACCTTATCTTGGAATATTAAAGCCTCCAAAAGGGTATTTGGTTTCAAATAAGCTCCGGCTTCACCAATCTGCTCCTTCCCCAGTTCAAACCTTTTGGAAGGGTTTTTTTCTTCGCAAAAGATAAATTTATCCCTGTGAGAGTAGAGGAATTTTGCTTTCAATTTTACGATATCAGCTTCTTCAAAAGTTTCTCCCTGGTGGACCGTCCTTTCTAAAACGTTACCGTTAATCAGATTCTTTAATTTGGTCTGAACCATCAGCCTTCTCTGGGCGCATCTCTGGGGAGCGGCTTCAATAATCTGATATGGAGCTCCGTCTACGACGATTATTAATCCTTTTTTCAGCTCTATATGACTAATCATATTTTTAAAAATCTATCGGTTTCAAAACCAATAGACTGTTAAAATTATATTACAAATTTAAAACTATTTCAAGATGGCTCCGATAAAGTCAGGTTGGCCTCTTAAAAATTCTTCAGAACCCATTTCTTCTTTCCCTTCAAGCTGCAACCTATCTATAATCAAGAAATCCTCTCCGCACTGGACTCCTAGCCCTTCTTTTGGCACTAAAAAGGTCTGGCCTACAGGAAAATCAATTCCTTTCATTGATTTCAGAACTCTGGCCTTGGTTATTTTAATCCTTAAAGGGACATTTAACTTTTTCCAAAAAGTGAAGCTGGTCGGCCAATATTCAAAAGCCCTGATTTCTCTTTCTATCATGTCAGCCGGCTTTTTCCAGTTTATTGCTCCTTCTATCTTGGTTAAAGTTTTAGTGAACGTAGCTTGTTCGTCGTTCTGAGGACTAATTTTAACCAAACCTCTTTCTAAATTTGAAACGGTTTCCAAAAGCAGGTTTGAGCCGAGACCGGCTAATTTATTATGGAGATCTCCGGCTCTTTCTTTCTCGTCCATTGTTATCGAGCGCTGGCTGATAATTTTCCCGTGATCCATTTTTTCGTCCATAATAATAATCGTCACTCCCGTTCTTCTGTCTCCGTTTAATATGGCAGCCTGAATAGGGGATGCTCCCCGGTATTTCGGCAAAAGAGAGGGGTGGACGTTTAAACAGCCGTATTTGGGAATATCAAGAATCTCTTTCGGAATAATTTGGCCATAAGCCGCCACAATAATCATATCCGGTTTCAATAAAGAAAGATCTGATTCAAAATCTGATATTTTTTCCGGCTGTTCAACTTTAATATTATGTTTCTCGGCCAAAACTTTCACCGGCGGGGGAGTGATTATTTGTTTTCTGCCTACGGGTTTATCGGTGGCGGTTATTACTAAAACCGGCTTGTAAATGCTCTTTGCAAGCCCTTCCAAAATTATTGATCCGAATTCCGGAGTCCCTATAAATACAGTTTTCATGTTATTTTGCTATTCTCCAGTCTATTTCTTCTTCTCTGCCGGCGTATTCCAGCCATTCAGCTTCAGGGGTAACAACATACCATTTCCTCTTTGATTCCGACCAAACCATGGGATCGTTGTGATAATACGGCTTTTTCACGATTTCTTTGGGTTTTAATCTGTCCAATTCGAGCCATTTTTTGAAAACCGTTTCAATGGCGTAATCCAACCCCCTGGAGTTTGCCCATTCTGCTACCTTGGTTATTGCGGCTTTCGCTTTTCTAACAGATCCTGAAAGGGTTAAAAGCTGCTTTGCCGGCCTGGTGAATCTGGAATAAATTATTTTTTTCTTTTTAGCGTCTTTTTTTATCTGCTCCAAATTAAACCCTTTGGTATAAAAGTAGTGGTTCACAATCTGCTGGACATCCGTTTCTTTACGGATTTGCTTTTTTGTTTTTTTTATTTTCTTTGGCTTATCTTTCTTCATATTTTTCTACCGAAAACTTATAAATGAATATTTTTTCTTTTCCGTAATCAATCCCTCCCTTCTGGCAGGCTATATATATCTGCTCCTCGGCCGTGCTTATTCCCTTTAAGTCGGGGAGCAAGAGGCCGGTTTTGTAGGGAAGCTCTCCGTCGAATACCACTTCTTTTTCGTTCGGGAAGGTGAAAGGACCTGTCTTTATAATAACCCCGTACTTTTTAGGATCCAATTCTTTTATATCTTTGACGGGTTCGGGATAGTTGAGAATATAGACCGTATAGGAAAGGTGGGGGAGATCTTCCTTCTTGATAGATTCAAATCTGTAATCCTCGGTTGAAGCTGAGATTGAGTTATGGATAATCTCCTCTGCAATATTAATCTTAGTAGGTAAATAGGTGCCTATGCAACCCATTAATTCGTTATTTCTCTCAATAGTCACGAAAGCTCCAGCCGTCCTTTTAAAAAACTCTTTAGGCAGGTCTTTCGGCGGTTCAATGATTTTTCCCTCCTTTATATATGTTTCAACAGCTTGCTTGGCAAGCAGAACATACCGATCCATACTTTTAAATATTTAGGGCTTGTTTAATTCTTTCCGCTTCCTTTTTTACTATTCCGCTTTCATACTCTCCGCTGTGCGCTGCCGCACCCGAATAGCTGGGTTTTCTCTGATCTAAATGCAAATTAAAAACTAATTCCTCTCCGTCTATTTTCAAATACAAGTGAAACCTCGGATAACCCTCTCTGCCCAAAGGACGGACAAGATTATATTCTCCATCATCGCTTTTTCCCTGGGAAATATAGGAAACCTTTCTCATTATATTCGTAACGTTATCCCTGACTTCCGATGATTTTAAAATTAATTTCATAAATTTGAACTTAGTGAAAAGTTATCCCTCGGGGCATAAATTTTCTCCTGCCAGCTGGCCGCAGGCGGCTTTTATCTCTTTACCGAAACGATATCTTTGGGTGACGGAGATTCCATTCTTTTCCAAAGTCTCCTTGAATTTTTTTATATTTTCCCCTGTTGAAGATTTAAATTTGGAATGGCCGACCGGGTTGAAAGAAATCAGATTCACAAAACAAATGATATTCTTTAAAGCCTTGGCCAGCTCTTTGGCCTGGAGAGGGGAGTCGTTGACCCCGTCTATCATAAGATATTCAAACATCACCCTTCTTTTTGTCTTTTTAACATATTCCCTGACTGACGCAATGATTTTGTCGAGAGGATATTTCCTATTTATCGGCATTAATTTATTCCTTAAATCGTCGTTAGGAGCGTGCAGAGACACGGCCAAGTTTATCTGGAGTTTTTCATCGGCCAGCTTTTTTATCCCTTCCGTAATTCCCGACGTTGATATTGATATGTGTCTTGCCCCTATATTCAACCCGTCCTTGTCGTTTAATATCTTTATAGCTTCCAGAACATTATCGTAATTCAAAAAAGGCTCTCCCATTCCCATAAAAACGACATTAGATATTCTTTCTTTTGAAATCCTGGCAAAATGAAGAACCTGGCTTACTATTTCTCCCGAAGTTAAATTCCTTTTAAAGCCCTGCTGGCCAGTAGCGCAAAAAGAGCAACCCATGGCACATCCCACCTGAGAAGATACGCAAACGGTCCTTCTGCCGTCCTCGTGTCTCATTAAAACGGACTCTATCTTTGACCCGTCTTCCATCTCAAAAAGAGTTTTTATCGTCTGATTGTCTTTTGAAGTTAATACTTTTTCTGATTTGAATCCGCTGATCGGACAATCTTTGGACAACTTTTCTCTAAGTTCTTTGGATAAGGTCGTGGCTTTGCCCCAATCCAAAATCAAATCTTCAAACAAAGCCTTTTTTACCTGCTTTAAACGGTAAGACGGTTCCTCTTTTAAGATTTCTTCGATTTTTTTAAAATTCATAGTTTAAAATCAGTTACCAAATATCCCACCCCAAACGGCCCCTCGTATGAAAGAATTTCCGTCTTCCAGTTTTGTCCTGACTCTTCCAGAATTCCCAAAAGAAAAGATATCGATCTTAACCCGCATTCTCCGGCTTCTGGATAAAGATTATCCAGTTTGAAAATCTTTTTGATGTCTTTTTCTTTCAAAGCCTTAATGAGATCCTCGTCAAACTTAGGGCCTTCGGGATGAAAGCCGTAAGGGCTTTCTTCTTTCAGGCAATGGGATAAATCCCCTGAAGCGATTAAGGCGAACTTTGATTTCTGATTTTTAATTTTCTCCTTATATATTTCTCTTCCTTTTTCAAAATAGAATTCGGGCTCTTTGAGATCGGTTAGGTAATTGTTAATTTCTCCCTTAAAATCTTTCGCTAAAAAGAATAAGGGGACATTAAATCCCCATTCAGGATGGGGGGAAGAAATTACGATTGAATCAGGCTTGGCATCTCTTAATTTATTTCCTAATTTTTCCAGCTCGTCTATTGTGTTTTTTACTTTTTCCCTGTCTTGTTTTGAACCCACTGAGGGAAGGATTATCGGAGGGTGAGGGGAGATTGCGGCAAAAACAATATTTTGCATATTATTTTAAAATTAAATGTAAATCTTCGCCGCATTTCTGGCATTTCCCATTTTTATCATGTCTGTTAACTATGTATCCGGTCCTGTCTATGCAAAGAGTTTTACATCTCGGGCAAAAGGTATCTTCAGAAGGCAAGCCCGGTGCGTTACCCGTATATACGAACTTCAGTCCCGTCTCTCTTCCTATCTCCCAAGCCCTCTTTAAAGTTTCGAAAGGAGTGTCAGGAATATCTTTTAATTTCCAGGATATGGCTCCTGAAAATTGAGTGACATGCCAGGGAGTTTCAGGCCCCAAGGCTTCCTTTATGAATTTAGCTATGCTTTTTAAGGTAGCTTCTGAATCGTTTAGTGTCGGGATAACTAGGGTCGTAATCTCAATCCAGACCTTCTTTTCTTTCAACCTTATCAAATTTTCCAGAATTGGCTTTAACCTTGCTCCGCAGATTTTCTGGTAAAAATCCTCTGTGAATCCTTTTATATCGACATTGGCCGCATCCAAGTAGGGCCAGACTTCGTTGAATAATTCTTCTGACCAGAATCCGTTGGTGACCCAGGCGTTCTTTATCTTCTTTGCCCTGGCTAAATCCATGGTTTCCAAAGCATACTCAGAAAATACGGCAGGCTCAGTATAGGTATATGAAATGCTGGGAAGCTTGTTCTTTTGGGCTTTTTTGACAATTTCTTTTGGAGACAGATCTTCTCCCGGAACCCTGTTTATACCTTTAAAATTCTGGGATATGTCCCAGTTCTGGCAGTTTTTACAATTCAAATTACATCCTATAGTAGCTACAGATAAGGAGTAGGTATCAGGTAAAAAATGAAAAAAGGGCTTTTTCTCAATAGGGTCAATATGGCAGGCAACCGTTTTCCCGTAGTTTAAAGCATACAGTTTACCTTTAATATTTGACCTAACTCCGCAGATTCCCAAGTTTCCTTCCGGGATATTACAATAATGGGCGCAATTCTTACACTGAACCTTGTTGTTAGGCAGCTTTTTATATAAGTACGCCTCCTTCATATTTCATATTTTATCATAATTCTGCTAAAATTTATAACAGACGAAACCTGGTATATCAAAATAATATAATATGCAGCACAGAGTTTTTATAGCAATAAATCTGCCAGAGAGGATGAAGAGGGAACTTTCAGAATATAAAGATAAGTGGCCAGACCTACCATGCAGATGGACCAAGAGAGAGAATACACATATCACTTTGGTTTTTCTGGGCTATTTAACTGACGATGAAGTTTTGAATATCTGCAAGATAGTAGAAGAGGTAGCCTTAAGAAACAAGCCCTTTTCGATAGAGTTTAATAAAATTACTTACGGTCCTAAGAATAAAAACCCACGCATGATTTGGGCGGAAGGAGAGAAAAGCGAAGAATTAAGAAAACTTCAAAAAGATTTAGAAAATTCCCTGGCTGGCTTGTCCTCAGATTTGAAAGAAGAAAATGGGAGGGGATTTTCCCCTCACATTACCTTGGGCCGTCTTAGACAATGGGAATTCAGAAAGATAGAGCCTGAAGAAAGACCAAATATCAACGAAGAAATAGATTTTGAGTTCGAGGTAACTTCAATTGAAATTATGGAAAGCAATTTAAGAAAGGGAGGGGCGGAGTATTCCGTCCTGGAATCACATAAACTGGGGGAATAAGAACCCTGATTCCTTCGGAAATAAAAACCTGCGCGGCAGAACATTGATTCCTTCGGAAATAAAAAATCCGGGAAAGTGGCCCGGATGCCGTCAATATTTCTTGTATTTGATTTTTACCCCCAGAAGATGACGATTTCCATCTTCTATTGCCCATTTCCCAGTAATTTTTCGAACTGAGTTTTCCTCACAGAAGGCCGCTTCCTGCTCCCTTAGGTTCACTGTTTTTTCAGAGAATGATTGGCCGGAATCAACATAGAATACGGTTTCTTCTTCTCCACCATCCCAGGCGCAAATTCCCGGGAGGACTACTAATACATAGAAAAACGCGCATATCAAGTAAATGGTCAACTTACTCATTTTAAAACCCTCCTCGGTTAGGCCCAAATAAGCTTAACCTACATTTAGCTAACTTCTTATACCACTTATAATATAATATGTCAAGAGTATGAAATACGGAGAAATTATGCATCCCGCAAGCGGGAACCCTGGCAATTTTCTATGAAATACGAAAAAATTATTAAAAAATTAAGGTCTTTGGCCAACCCCAAGAACGTAGCAGGCATGGCCAGGTTTGGAATTAACCCCAAAAATACATTAGGAGTACCTGTTCCTAAATTAAGGGATTTAGCTAAAAAGATAGGGAAGGATCATAAATTAGCTCTGAGATTATGGGCTTCAAAAATCCATGAAGCCAGAATATTGGCCAGCATGATTGACGACCCGAAGCTGGTTACGGAAAAGCAAATGGGGGACTGGGTCAAAGATTTTAATTCTTGGGATGTCTGCGACCAAACCTGTATGAATCTTTTTGTTTTTGCTAAACCTGCTTATAAGAAATGTTTTGATTTTCCTAAGAGAAAAGAGGAATTTATCAGAAGGACAGGTTTCACCCTTATGGCTTGTTTTGCTTTCAAAAGAAAGGATCTTAAAGACAATAGTCTGATTAAATTTTTTCCTGTAATTAAAAAATATTCCACTGATGAAAGGAATTTCGTCAGGAAAGCGGTCAACTGGGCCTTGCGCCAAATCGGAAAAAGGAATATTAAATTAAATAAAGAGGCGATTAAGACAGCTAAAGAAATCCAGAAGATTAATTCAAAAACTGCGAAATGGATAGCTTACGACGCCATCAAAGAATTAGAAAGCAAGGCTGTCCAAAAAAGGATTAGAAACAAATGAAAATACATTTTATCGGAATAGGCGGGATAGGAGTTTCCGCCTTAGCTAAATATTACCTTGATAAAGGCCATAAAATTACCGGCTCTGATTTGATATCTTCAGAAATTACCAAAGATTTAAAGGAAAGGGGAGTCAGAATTACGATCGGACCCCACACTTCAAATAATATTCCAAAAAACGTTGATCTGGTGATTTACAGCCCGGCAGTCCAGTCAACAAACCCGGAATTCAAGGAAGCGAAAAGAAGAGATATCAAAGCGCACAGTTATCCTGAAGCCCTGGGCGAACTTACCAAAAATCATTATACAATTGCGATTACCGGCACTCACGGTAAAAGCACCACAACCTGTATGATGGGATTATTACTGGCAAGAGCGGGCTTAGATCCCACCGTCATTGTCGGCACAAAACTGAAAGAATTTGACGATTCAAACTACAGGGCAGGGAAGTCCCAATATCTGGTTATTGAAGCCTGCGAGCATTTTGAATCTTTTTTAAATTACTATCCAAAAATAATTATCCTGACCTCAATTGAAGCTGACCACCTGGATTACTACAAAAACTTAGGAAACGTCTTAAGGGGATTCAAAAGATTCATTAATAACTTACCAAAAGACGGCATACTTGTAGCAAACAAAGACGACAAGAATATCCAGAAAATAATGAGCTCTGTGTCTAAGTTCAAAACTTATAAATATTCTTTGAAACAGCCTGAAACAAAGAAACTGAAAAGATATTTAAGCGTACCCGGAGAACACAATATTTCCAATGCTTTGGCCGCCCTGACCGTTGCCAGAATTTTGAGAATAACCGACGATATCTCTTACAAAGCTCTTTCTGAGTACAAAGGAAGCTGGCGCAGATTTGAGGAAAAGACAATAAAAATTTGGAATAAAAATTTAAAACTCATAAGCGACTACGGCCATCATCCGACTGAAGTCAGGGTTACTTTAAAAGCGGCCAGAGAAAAATATCTTAATAAAAAAATATGGTGCGTATTCCAGCCCCACCAGTATCAAAGGACATATTATCTGTTCAATGATTTTGTTAAAACCTTCAAAGAATCTCCCGTTGATAAACTTGTAGTCACTGACATATATGACGTGGCAGGGCGCGAGACTCCAGAGTTAAAGAAAAAGGTTTCTTCTGAAAAATTGGTCAAAGCCGCGAAAAAGAAAAATGTTATTTATCTTCAGAGAGAAAAAGTTCTTGATTACCTAAAAGAAAATCTGGAAGATCAGGATGTTCTGATTGTTATGGGGGCAGGGGACATATATAACCTGACTCTCAGCTTGACACGTTCTTAAAATGAAAGGAAAATATATATAGAAAGCTTTTAATATCAAATTTTCACAACATGACTCTTTTTTTAATAATCGTATTTTGTATATTTATAGGAATATTAGTAGGGATGAAATTAGGGAGAAAAAAACCGGCTGCCACAAAGACTACTGCCGCTCCAAAGCAAACAGAAACGCCAATCCAGACTAAACCTCCCGTAAAGATTCCGACTCCTCAATATGTTCCGCCAAAACCAGCGCCTCTGGCAGAAAAACCTTTTTCCTCACCTCAAAGACCTCCTGTAGAGACTCCTCCTTCTCCTTTATACCATTCTCCGTCTACTCCAGTCAGCCCTCTTTCTGCTTACACTCAATCTCCTTACAATCTGCCTAAACCTCCTGCAAGTCCTCCGTCTGCTCCTTCTGCTCCTGCTCCGGTTCCAACCCCGGCTCCGCCACCTGTCCCCAAACCTCCTTTTGCCCCGCCTTCTCCTCCACCTAATTTACCAACAAGTTTATAACGTCCTCCCCCAAAGAAGGACGACATATCGTCGCCCTCTCATCTCCGGGCTGAAGCCCGGAGTTTTCTCGGGCGACGCTATAAGTAAAAAGCGTTCCTTATCGGGACGCTTTTTATTTGCAAAATAAATATTAAACTGATAAAATATGTAAACGATAATTTTATGGAAAGAGTTTTAATTAAAGAAACAATAAACTATATCGGGGAGAAAATCAGAGTCTGCGGCTGGATTAATATCAGGAGAGATCATGGAAAAATAGTTTTTCTTGATTTAAGAGACAGGTCAGGGATTATACAGACGGTAGTTTCTAACCCGGATCTGGCAAAGGGAGTTCAGGAAGAAAGCGCCGTAGAAATAGAAGGAGAAGTAAAAGCAAGGCCTGAGAAAATGGTAAATCCCGACATTGAAACCGGAAAGATAGAGCTAAGCGCTGAAAGTATCAAAATATTATCTCAGACAGAGTCTCTCCCTTTTGATATTAAAGATTTGAAAGTAACTCTGCCTACTCTTTTGGATAACCGCCCTTTGACCTTGAGAAATTCCCAAGTTAAGGCAATTTTTAAAATTGAGGAAGAGGTACTATATAGTTTTAGAAGAACATTAAAAAGTTTGGATTTTACCGAATTTCATGCCCCGACAATAGTGCCAGCTAACGCCGAGGGAGGAGCGGAAGTTTTTCACATTGATTACTACGAGGGAGACGCCTATTTAGCCCAAAGCCCGCAGCTTTATAAACAGATAATGGTCGGGGTTTTTGAAAGGGTATTTACAATAGCCCATGTTTACAGGGCAGAACCCAGCGTCACCACCCGCCATCTTTCAGAATATACCAGCTTGGACGCAGAAATGGGATTTATTGATTCCTGGACAGATCTAATGGACGCCTGTGAAATTATAATCCGCAACATGTTTTCTGACATCCAGAAAAACTGTCAGAAAGAATTAAAAATACTTAATGCTTCACTTCCGGAATTAGGCCAGAAGATTCCCAGAATAAAAATGAGGGAGGCTCAACAGATAATATTTGAAAGGACAAAGAGGGACAACAGAAAAGAACCTGATTTGGATCCTGAAGATGAAAAAGAAATCTGTAAGTTTGCAAAAGAAAAATATGGTTCAGATTTGATATTTATCACTCACTACCCGACTAAAAAGAGGCCTTTTTACACTTATCAGGACCCGGAAGACGAAAACTATACCTTGAGCTTTGATCTTATTTGCCGGGGACTGGAAATAGTCACTGGAGGGCAAAGGATACACCAGCATAAGAAGCTTTTGGAGAATATTAAGAAATGGGGGAATAAACCCGAAGATTTTTCTTTTTATCTCCAGGCATTCAAATACGGAATGCCCCCGGAAGGAGGATTCGCTTTCGGCTTAGAAAGAGTGGTTAAACAAATTCTGGAGCTGGAAAATCTAAGGGAAGCTTCAGCTTTCCCAAGAGACATGGAAAGGATAGACCAGAGATTATCTCTTTTGAAATCTAAAGAAATAAAGAAAAAGAAGAAAAAATAATTCCCACCTTCGGCGGAGGCCCTATTAAATTTCCAATTTATGCCTCTAGGGATAATTTCGAACTTCGTTCCAATTTATGCCTCTAGGGATAATTTCGAACTTCGTTCCAATTTATGCCTCTAGGGATAATTTCGAACTTCGTTCCAATTTATGAGCAGAGGATTTAAAATCGCCCTATTATCGTTTGTTTTAAGCCTGCCTGTTTGGTGGGGAATAAATAATTTCCAGGGGGAACTGGAAAAGTTTTTTTATGCCCAGATCTCAGAACCTGTGCAAGCGATGACCTTTGTCGAAGTTCCTAGAGAATCTTCAAAGCCTAAATTGGATATTGAAGCAAAATCGGTAATCTCAATAAAGATAAATTCAACCGGAAGGGAGAGGACCGTTTTTAACAAAAATACCAATAGAATACTGCCCATTGCTTCTTTGACAAAGCTTATGGTGGCTGTAATTATTTTTGAAAATCCTTCAGATTATGATTTTTCTAAAGTCCTGACTGTTTCCAGAAAAGCTGAGTCCCAGGATAATGTGCCAAACTATGGCAACTTGAAAGCAGGGGAGAAATACAGCATAGAAAAACTTTTAAATCTTACCCTGGCTTATTCAAGCAATGATGCCGCTTTTGCTTTGGCCGAGAATATCGGAGTTGAAAATTTTGTCGAAAAAATGAATCTTAAGGCTTCAGAGCTGGGACTGAATAACACTCACTTTTCAAATCCAACCGGTTTGGATCCGGAAGGCCTGTATTACGAGACGACCACCCAGAGATCGTTTAACTATTCAACGACTAGAGACCTTTCCTCTTTAGCTACCTTTATCCTGAATAATCGCCCTGAAATTTTCGGAATTTCTTTGGAAGAAAACGGATATAAATTTGAAAACGGAATTTCAGAAATAGTTTTGCCAGAAGACGAGATAATGCTGGGAGGAAAAACGGGATACACTGACGAAGCCGGCGGCTGCATTCTTGCGTGCTTTTACGATAAAGAGGGAAATCATTTTATTAACGTGGTTTTGGGCACTATTTCTCACACAGAAAGGGTTGTTGAAATGCAAAAATTAGTAAACTGGATAAATATCTAAATGACATTTTTCACTTTTGAAATAATACGTCTCATAATAATATCCACTCTGGCTGGCCTGGTATCGTTTTTGCTTACTCCTCTTGTTATAAAATTTCTAAACAGATTCCAGTTTTGGAAAAAAACAGCCCGAGAAAAGACTATTACCGGAGAAAAAGCCGAAGTATTCAATTCTCTCCATAAAGAAAGAGAGACTTCTGTCCCCAGGGGCGGAGGAATAATAATCTGGGCTTCTGTCATAATCATTACTTTTTTATTTTTCTTCCTTTCTTTTTTAAAAGATCCCTGGTGGATGAAAAATCTTAATTTTCTGACCAGGCCCGAAACCTGGCTGCCTCTTTTCACTTTGATTGCCGGCTCATTAGTGGGACTGGTTGACGATACTTTAACTGTCCATGGCAAAGGGAAATATGTTGGAGGAGGAATGGGTTTTAAAAGAAGATTGCTTATCGTGATCCTTATAGGTTTAATCGGAGGGCTCTGGTTTTATTTCAAGCTCGGCTGGGTTTCAATACACATTCCTTTATTATTTAACTTCCCGGAAGGAATAAATATTATTTTGGGATTATGGATAATTCCTCTGTTTATCGCCGTAATGGTGGCCAGCTGGTCAGGGGGAGTGATAGACGGGATAGACGGATTGTCAGGCGGAGTATTTTCTTCCATTTTTGCCGCTTTCGCGATTATTGCCTTTTCCCAGGGGAAAGAGGACTTGGCTACTTTTTGCGCTGTAATTTGCGGGACTTTGTTCGCCTTTTTATGGTCTAATATCCCTCCGGCCAAGTTCTATATGGGGGAAACAGGCATTTTAGGGCTTACTTCAACCATGGCGGTGGTTGCTTTTCTGACCGATTCAATAGCCGTTCTGCCGATTATCGCAGGTCTGCTGGTAATTGAAGTCGGTTCCATACTGATACAGCTTTTTTCTAAAAAGTTCTATCATAAAAAAATCTGGCTTTCTACCCCCATTCACCATCACTTTGAAGCAAAAGGCTGGCTTCCTCAGCAGGTGACAATGAGGTTTTGGATAATAGGAATAGCTTTGGCGGTTCTGGGAGTGGCCATAAGATTAATGGGATAGCTTTATGAAATACTCAAAGCTCAAAAGGAAATATCCGAAGTTTATCTACGAAAGTTATTCTTATAAAATCTCTGGCAGAAATTTAGAGATTTTTTTTAATTTCTCCGTTGGAAATATATTCTTCAAACCAAAGATTATTGTAGAAAATATTGATTTGAAATCTTTGAAACGGATAGGGGAGAAGGTGTTGGACAATTTAGCGTTTAATCTAGGATTAATGGAGCTTTTAAGCTATTGGAAAGCAACCTGTTCTCCTTTAGTTGAGATAAAAGCAGGTTATCTGAATAAAGAACAAATAAAATGGTGGAAGAACTTGATAATAAAAGGGATGGGCCAGTTTTACTACGAGAATAAGATTGACTGGCGCAAAAAAAACTTTCTAAAAATTGTCTCTACCGGCGACAAAAGGCTCAAACCGTATCTAAGTATGCTGAAAAATAGGTACTTGGTTCCTTTTGCCGGAGGCCGGGATTCCATAGTTACTCTGGAAAGCCTGAAGAAGAGAAAATCAGATATTGCTTTGTTCACGGTAAACCCAATAGAAAAAATCCAGAAAACCGTCAAGGTTTCGGGGATAAAGAAACAAATCATCGTCAGGAGAACGATAGATAGAAGATTGCTCGATCTTAATAAAAAAGGATACCTCAACGGACATACTCCGTTTACCGGAATCCTGTCTTTCATCTCTGTTTTGTGCGCCGTGGTGTTTAATTACAAAAATGTAGCTTTTTCCAACGAAAAAAGTTCAAATGAAGGAAATGTAAAATATCTGGGGAGAATGATAAACCACCAATGGGCCAAGAGCTCTGAATTCGAAAAGATGTTTAAAAATTATTGCAAGAAACATCTGACCAGGAATATCAATTATTTCAGCTACATAAGGGGTTATGGCGAATTGGAAATTTCAAAAAAACTTTCAGGATATAAAAAGTATTTTCCCGTGTTTTCCAGTTGCAATGCGGGTATGAAAATAAATACGAAGGGTGCTCTGCAGGCCAAAGAAAGATGGTGCGGGAATTGCCCAAAATGTCTGTTCGTATATATGACTCTTTATCCTTTTTTAACCGAAAAAGAACTTTTAAGAATATTTAACAAAGACATATTCGAGAATAAAAAACTGTTGGCAGTGATGCGGGGACTGCTGGGCAAGGATTTTATAAAGCCTTTTGAATGCGTCGGGACTAGAGAAGAAAGTAAATTAGCTTTTAGCTTGTGCCTTAAAAAGGCCAAAAAAGAAAGCAAAATTCCTTATCTATTGACAAAAGCAAAATAATTTGATATAATACAGACGGAGAGGATAAAGAGTATCCTTTCTAAAGCAAAAGTTCTTTTCTTCGAAAATGACGGGCGGTAGATAGAGGCAAATTCCTCTCTCTACCCCCTCAAAATATATTCCTACCAGCGTGGTTCTCTACAAAATTAATTTTGTAGAAATCCGATCCTATATGCTCTAGCATCTCTGCTAGAGCTTATTTTTATATAGGGCCGTTTTTATTTTAAAAAACGATGATTTTATGGTATTTTAGATAAAGAATGACTTTAAACGAATTAAAATCAAAAAAAATCCTTATTTTAGGATTCGGCAGAGAGGGGATAGATACTTTTTTATTCCTGAGGAAGATTTTTCCCGGAAAAATATTAGGGATAGCGGACAGATCAGAGAAGATAAAAAAACCCGGTAAAAAAACCGTGCTGCATCTGGGTAAAAATTATCTGGAAGCGGTTAAAAAGTATGACTTAGTTATAAAGTCTCCAGGAATTCCTTTTAAAATTTTGCCCAAATCATCTTTTAAAAAACTGACTTCCCAGACAGAGATTTTTTTTGATAATTGTCCGGGTAGAATCATTGGCATAACCGGCACTAAAGGCAAAAGCACGACAACCGCTTTAATTTATGGAATCTTGAAGGAAGGCGGCTTAAAGGCTCATCTGGTCGGGAATATCGGAAAGCCTGTTTTAAACCTTTTGCCTTCTTGTACGTCAAAAGACGTTTACGTTTACGAATTGTCATCTCACCAATTATATAATCTTAAAAAATCTCCCTACATAGCCGTATTTTTGAACGTTTTCCCAGAACATCTGGATTACTATAAAAATATAAGCGAATACGCTCAAGCCAAAGCCAACATAACTTTGAACCAGGGCAAAAGCGACTATTTGGTTTATAATTCTCAAGATAAAATCGTCAGTTCTTTTGCTAAAAAATCAAAAGCTATAAAAATTCCCATAAAGGGTAAATACTACGAATTGGACAAGACGGCTGCCAGAAAGGTAGGGGAGATATTCGGGATCTCAAAAGTAAAAATTGAAAAAGCTATTAAAAATTTTAAACCCCTGCCGCACAGATTAGAATCGGTCGGCAAATTCAAAGGAATCACTTTTTACAACGATGCTTTGTCCACCATCCCCGAAACTGCTATCTTTGCCCTGGATTATTTGGGGAAGAATGTTGAGACTATACTTCTCGGCGGTTTTGACAGAAATATTGATTTTAAGAATTTAGCTAAAAGAATCGTAAAAAGTGGTCTTAAAAACCTTATCTTATTTCCGACTACCGGAGAAAAGATATGGAAGGAAGTGGCTCTTTTGTCAAAAAATAAATTCAGGCCGTTTTTTGTAAACAACATGGAAGATGCCGTAAAATTAGCCTATAAATATACCGGAAAAGAAAAAATATGCCTTTTGTCCTGTGCTTCTACAAGCTTCAGTATTTTCAGGGATTACAAAGAAAAAGGGGATTTGTTCAAAAAATATGTCAAAAAGTTCGGCAAGAAGTAAAAGCTTAGATTATTCGTTGCTGGCCATTATCGCGATAATAGTCGTTACCGGGATACTAATTCTGTCCAGCGTCTCAGCCGCTTTTGCTTTCAAAAGATACGGGGATACTTACTATTTTCTAAAACACCAGATTATTTTCGGTTTGCTCCCGGGGCTGGTTCTCGGATTCTTAGCCTATAAAATCAAGCTGTCATTCTTTAAAAAGTGGAGCGGCCCATTTATTTTGTTAGCCCTGATTATGATGATAATGGTGTTTTTACCGGGAGTAGGTTCAAGCTCGGGAGATGCAGCTAGGTGGATAAGAATCGGATCTTTTTCCTTCCAACCCTCTGAAGCTTTAAAGCTTGCTTTTGTGATTTATCTGGCAGCCTGGCTGAGTAATAGGCTGGAAAAGATAAAACAGAATAAAGAAGCGAGCTTTTGGGGCACGTTCCTGTCTTTTCTGATGGTCCTTGGAGTGATAATTGTATTATTATTCTGCCAGTCAAATGCCAGCACTTTAGGAGTGATTGTCGCAGTCGGCATAATAATGTATTTTTCTACGAATACTCCTGTTTTCCATACTTTTATAACGATTCTGCTTGGAGGAGGAGGATTGTTTCTGATAGTAAAAGCTGCTCCTTACCGGGTTAGCCGTTGGATGGTCTTTTTAAATCCCGATCTGGATCCCATGGGAAAGGGATACCAATTGCAGCAAGCCTTGATTGCGGTAGGTTCTGGAGGAGTGGGAGGGACGGGACTTGGCATGTCAGCCCAGAAATTCGGATTTCTTCCCCAGACCGTGTCTGATTCCATTTTTGCTGTTTTTGCCGAAGAAACAGGGTTTATCGGAGCTGTTATCCTTATCTTTCTTTTCTTAATATTCTTATGGAGAGCATTAAATACCGCAAAGGAAAGCCAAGACAATTTTTCCAGGCTTTTAGCTTTGGGAATTACTTCCTGGATTATTATACAGACATTTGTTAATATCGGAGCAATGATAGGGATTTTGCCCTTAACCGGCATCCCTCTGCCTTTTGTGAGCTATGGAGGTTCCGCCTTGGGGATGGAATTAGTCGGAATGGGACTGCTTTTAAATATTTCAAAAAATAGTACATGAAAATAGTATTTGCCGGAGGCGGCACAGGAGGACATATTCTGCCCATTATTGCCGTCTGCCGAGAGATAAGAAGAATATATTCGAACAAAGATTTGGAGTTTTTCTATATCGGTCCGAAGGACGAATTCGGGGAGATTTTTCTTTCCCACGAAGGCATAAAGATAAAACACGTTTTATCGGGGAAGATAAGGAGATACTCCGGATGGAAAACATATCTGAGGAATATCGTTGATATATTGTTTAAAATACCTGTAGGGATTTTACAATCATTCTTTATCGTCTTATTTCTAAATCCCGACCTGCTTTTTTCAAAGGGGGGCTATGGCTCTATCCCGGGAGTGATTTCAAGCTGGTTATTGGGAGTTCCCATATTCTTGCACGAATCAGACGTGGTTCCCGGCATGTCAAACCGTTTTCTCAGTAAATTTGCCGTAATGATTTTTGTATCCTTTCCGAGAACTGAATATTTCCCCCCGAGAAAAATGATAATGACGGGAAACCCCATAAGAAGAGAGATACTGGAAGGTTTAAAAGGGGAGGCAAAAAAACTGTTCAAAATAGATTCTGACAAACCTGTCGTTTTGATTTTAGGAGGTTCCCAGGGAGCCCAAAGAGTTAATGATGAAATACTCGAGGATCTGGCAGATATGCTGGAAACATTTGAGGTGATACACCAGTGCGGAGAGAAAAATTACAGGCAGGTCAAATCAGAATCAAAATCAATCATTACCGAAGAATTGGAGAAAAGCTATCATCTCTATCCGATTCTGAAAGAAGAACTTATAAAGCAGGCCTACTCTGTTTGCGATATAATAATAAGCAGAGCGGGGTCTGGCAGCATATTTGAGATTGCAGCCAGCGGCAAACCGAGCATTCTGATTCCTTTGCCTGAATCTGCCCAGAATCACCAGGTCAAAAACGCCTATATCTACGCAGAAAACGGAGCTACGATAGTAATGGAAGAAATAAATTTCACGTCCCATTTCTTTGTCCAAAAGCTGAAATTCCTTTTTATGCACCATGATGAACTGGCAAAGATGAGAAAGGCCGCCCTTGAATTTGCCAAGCCCGAAGCGGCAAAAACCATCGCACAGTATTTTATTGATTATCTGACTAGCAAATAATTATGGAGATTGACGAATCAAAATTATTCAAAACAGGCGAGGTCAGGCTGAGGATAGCGCCCTCTCCGACCGGATTTTTGCATATTGGATTAGCCAGAGCCGCCCTGTTTAATTTTCTCTTTGCCAAAAAATACAAAGGTGATTTTATTTTAAGGATAGAGGACACCGATATTGAAAGGTCTTCTCCTGAATTTGATAAAGATATCATTGACAGCTTAAAATGGCTGGGGATCGAATGGACAGAGGGACCTGATGTTGGAGGAAAATACGGCCCTTATAGACAGAGAGAGAGGCTTGATATTTATAAAAAATACCTGAAAAAACTTCTTGAGGAGGATAAGGCTTATCATTGTTTCTGCTCAGAAGAAGAGCTGGAAGCCCAGAGACAGTATCAACTGTCTATAGGCGAAAATCCCCGATATTCGGGAAAATGCGGGAAACTTCCCAAGGCAGAAATTGAAAAATATCTGAAAGAAGGCAAGTCCTCGGTAATCAGATTCAGGTTGGTTTCAAAAAAAGTGATTTTTCATGATCTGGTTCGGGGCAAAATAGAATTTGATACCGGTCTGATGGGGGATACAGTTATTGCCAAAAACCTTGATACTCCTTTATATAACTTCGCCGTAGTAATAGACGACTACGAAATGAAGATAAGCCACGTGATAAGGGGAGAAGACCATATTTCCAACACGCCAAAACAAATTCTCCTTCAGGAAGCCTTGGGACTGCCTCATCCTGTTTACGGGCATCTTCCTTTGATAGTAGGCCCTGACAGGACTAAACTTTCCAAAAGACATGCAGCAACGTCTGTTTCAGAATATAAAAGACAGGGGTATCTGCCAGAAGCCATTATTAATTTCATCTCGCTTTTGGGCTGGAATCCCGGAACAGAAAGGGAAATTTATACCATACCTTCTTTGGTAAAAGAATTTGATTTATCGGGGATCCAAAGGGGAGCAGCTGTTTTCAATGTAAAAAGGCTGGATTATTTGAACGGCTTCTATATCAGGCAAAAATCAGCCGAAAAGATAACCGAACTTTGCCTGCCTTACTTGGTTGATGCGGGATTAATTGAGAAAATAGATTAATATGTCTTCTGAAAAATTGAAACTATTTAAAAACGGGGATGCTTCAAAATACAAAATCAGGGAAACCGGAGAGGAAATTAGCTTTGAAAAATTGCAAAAGATAATTTTAATTTACCAGGAGAGATTAAAGAAACTTTCGGAGATTAAAGAACTGACTGACTTTTTCTTCAAGAAAAAACTTGATTACGATAAAAATCTTTTAAAGTGGGACGACATG
>Ga0172371_10002109_pt1 | contig 31727 bp, 21 predicted proteins | sample Lak12m_FD_114543 | JGI IMG/M metagenome (GOLD analysis project Ga0172371, IMG submission 114543) | Freshwater microbial communities from Kabuno Bay, South-Kivu, Congo - kab_022012_12m | ecosystem: Environmental > Aquatic > Freshwater > Lake | place: Democratic Republic of the Congo: South-Kivu...
AGCGCAGCCCTGCCCGCCAGCGAGTCCGGCCGAGAGTCCGCTCAGACGGTGCCACAGGCACCAAGCGGTTGGCGTTCGGGCTGGTTACCCGTTGGTTGCAGGCCCTCTCAGTGGGGGCCACGGGGGGGTGGTGTGGGGTGGCCGAAGGGTCAGTTCAGCGGCTCGAGAAACCAGCGGAGGGCAGCCTAATGGCAGACAAAGCGAATGTTCCACAGGCAGGCGACTCGATGAAGACGCTCGAGGGCCTGGCGGTCGTCCTGATCGTGGTCCTGGCCGTGTTCATGGTGACCACGCTGAACGGGGTGAATGCCGAGTTGGCCAAGATGAACCAGCAGGTGGACACGCTGGTCACCACCGCCGGCCACAACTCGCTCGGCGCCTTCCAGGCGGTGGACGAGGATGGCAAGGTCCAGTTCCGCTTCACGGCCGTGCCCGCAACCACGATGGGCATGGGCGATGGGGCCTGCCCGGGGACGTGCAGCACACCCGGTGCGCCCTGCGCGGCGGGTAGTGCGGCGGCCCCCTGTGCCGCGCCGACGCCCGCGACGAAGTAGGCATCCTGCGTTGAGGGGAATGCGGCGTCATCAGGCGCCACCTGGACCCCGGCGCGCGGGAGGCGGCTCAACGGTCTAGGAAGTCGGCAACGGCCGCGATCAGTCCCGGCTCGTCGGGACACGGCCGCACGGGCGCCGGAACACTGGCCCGGAAGCACTCCCCGTAGCGCTTCGAGACGATCCGCCGGTCGGCGACGACGATGACCCCCCGGTCCTGGCGGTGCCGGATCAGCCGGCCGAAGCCTTGCCGGAAGCGGATCACGGCGGCAGGCAGGCTGTAGTCGAGGAAGGCGTTGCCCCCTTCCTCCTCGATGGCCGCACAGCGGGCCGCGATCACGGGGTCCGTATGCACGGCGAACGGCAGGCGTGCCAGGACCACACACGAGAGGTTGGCACCGACCACGTCCACCCCTTCCCAGAACGAGTGGGCCCCCAGGAGGACCGTCCGCGGGTCCGACGCCAGGCGCTGAAGCAGACTCTCGCGGGAACCGGACAGCCCCTGCGCGAACACGCGGATGCCGTCGCCGGCCAGTTCCTGCCGCAACGGCCCCGCGCAACGCTGCAGCATCTCGTGGCTGGTGAACAGGGCCAGGGCCCGGCCACCCGTCTGCCGGAAGAGCCGGCCCAGGAGCACGCACAGCTCAGCCCCGTAATCGCGCTTCGGGTCGTCCGGCTCAGGCAGGAACGTGGGCACCAGGACCAGGCTCTGGCGAGCGTAATCGAAGACCGTGCCGAGAACGAGGACGTCCAGTCTCTCTGGCTCGATGAGGCCTATCCCGAGGCGCCGCCGGAAGTAGTCCACGGAACCGTTGACAGTCATGGTCGCGGAGGTGAAGACCACGCTTTTCTTAATGCTGTAGAGGTGTTCGTGCATCAGGGGCCCGACCTCGATGGGGGCACCCCAGGCCTGGGCTCCACCGAGCGCCGGAGGCGCCGGTTCGACCCAGCACACCCAGCCGGGCTCCCTGGCATCCAGCACGTCCGCCAGGTCTCGACAGAACTCCCCGAGCCAGAGGGCCGCAGCCCGCAGTTCCCGGTCGAAGTCCGCAACCCGCGCGGCATAGTCCTCGCCCAGGGCTGCCAGGGCGTCGGCCAGGGCCGTCGTCCCCCGGACGGCCCCCGCGATACGCTCCAGCAGCCGCTGACGATGCGCCTCGATGCCGGCCCACTCCGCCGGCCGGTCCCGGTCGGGGTAGAGGCGGAAGGTCTGCTGGGGGCGGCCCTGGCGGCGCAGTACCCCCGACAGAGCCACGAAGAACGGCTCCAGAGCCCCATCGGCCGCGCGAATGGCCTCCAGGACTGCATCCGCCTGCACCAGGGCCTGCTGGCGTGCCTCCTGGGGGACGGAGCGGGCCTTGCGGAGTTGCTGCTGCAGCGAGGGGATCAGCCCCCGCAGCCGACGACGGGGCCCGGGCCGCAGCAGGCGACCGAGAACCGACCGGGCACGCCGCAGGCTGACCTCGCGCGACATGGCACTGGTGATGGCGTCTTCCAGGTTGTGCGCCTCGTCGAAGACGATCTGGTGGTGGGGTGGCAGAACCGGGCTGAGCATGGGGTTGGCCATCTCGCTGAACACCACGGCATGGTTCGCCACCACCACGTCCGCCGCCATGGCCAGTCGCCGGGCCCGCTGCAGGAAACAGCGCCGGCGCTGCTCGCAGTCCATACCCCGGCACTCTTCGGCCACCGAGGTGAGACGCGACGCCAACTCGCGGAGGTGCGGCCGCTCCCCCACCATACTCTCGCCAATGTCGCCCGAGGTGGTGCGCACGAGCCACACCAGGACGCTCGCCAGCGGCAGGCGGTCATCCCGCTCCAGCTCGGTCTCCCCGTGCGCCAACAGGTAGAGCAACTTCCTTAGGCAAAGGTAGTTGCGTCTACCCTTGATCATGGCGAAGCGCACCTCGCCCTGGAGGGTCCGACAGAGCAGCGGCAAGTCCTTCGCGACGAGTTGCGCCTGGAGGTTCCGGGTGTTGGTGCTGACCACGACGGGCGACTCGTTGACCACGGCCCACAGCATGGCCGGCAGCAGGTAGGCCAGGCTCTTGCCCACCCCGGTACCCGCCTCCGCCAGGAGGTGTCGGGAACCGTTGAACGACTGCACGACGGCATGGGCCATGCGGATCTGCTCTTCACGGTACTCGTAGTGTCCCAGCTCCTGCGCCAGAGGACCTTCCGGGTCAAGCAGTGAGGTGACCGCATCGGCATCCAGGGGCTGGACCGGCTGCCCCTCGGGCGCCGGCCGCCGGCGCGGCGTCGAGGTCTCAGCCACCTGTTCCACTAGCGCACCGGGCTCTCCACCACCGTGTTCGAGGGCCCACTGGAACAGCTCTCGCAGGGGCTCCCGGCGGAACCCGCGCAGGAGGCGGCCGATGGCCTGCCGCACCGGCTGGGGCAGGGCCAGCACGTCAGCGCGGAGCCTGAGCCAGAGCCGGCCGGTAGCCTCGGCACGGTCCAGGGCCCGGATCGTCCCGGCTGCCGGGAGTCCCAGGGTCTGCTGCAGGAAGTCGAGAGTGTGGCTCGGCAGGCCGGGATAGCAGACGCCGGACAGCCGCAGCGTGTCTAGCAGGGGCGGCGGGGGCCAGTCGCGGCAGGAACGCCGGGCGTAGGCGCGGAAGGCCTCGGCGTTGTGCACCACCCATGGCCACGCCGCCGGCATGGCGGCAACCATATCCCCTAGAACCGCGCCGGCAGGCCGCGGCGGGCCCGGCGCCGTGAGGTCCTGATCGTTCGTCTGGGCTGGCGCCAACGGGGTTGCCGGGCCGGCCTCGATGCGCCCCGAGAAACGGGCGGTCACCGTCTCGCCGTCCATGGCCACCGCCGCGACGTCGAGCAACAGACCGCGGTGCGGGGGCGGCCCGGCCGGCACCCAGCCGATGGCCACGACTCGGTCGAAGTGCGTCTCGTCGGGCATGGAGCCGTTCATCGGTCTGGCAGGGGTTGCCGCTGCGCCCACTGCGCGAGTGCCTCCCGGCGGATCTTGGCGTTGTGCCGGACGTCGACCGGGAAGGCGGGGTGGAAGAGTACCGTGCGGATGCCTCGGGTCTGCTCGTCGGCACCCCCCGCGGCCAGCAGGCGCCCGACAAAGGCCTCCCGCTCCCGCCGCGCCGTCGGCATCTGCCCGGGCAGCGGTTCGACCACGATCACGGGACGCTGCCGGGTGCGGTCTGCACCAACGCCCACCAGCGCCGAGCGCGCCACGCCTGCAACTCCGTTGAAGATGGCCTCGCAGCAGACCGTCCAGAGCGTTCCTTGGGCCGTCCGGACCCGATGCGCCAGGCGCCCGCAGAGCCACAGACGGCCGGACGGATCCAGATAGCCCGCATCGCCCATGCGGTGCCAGACCGAGTCCCCCTCGGCGATCTTGGCCCGCCGGGTCGCTTCCGGCAACCGGTGGTAGGCGGTCGTCACCACCGGCCCCTTGACCACCACTTCGCCGATCTCGCCGTGCGGCAACACCAACCCCTCGTCCCAGACACCGATGGCCTCGTCGCGAATGCTGAGGATACGCACGGTGACCTCAGGCAACGGCCGACCCACGCACATGCCGCGGCCGCGCCGCGTGTCCGCAGCGGTCTCCGCCAGCATCTCGCGACCGGCGAAGGAGGTCACCGGCAGGGCCTCCGTGGCGCCGTAGGGAGTGTAGGTCTGGGCCCCCTCGGGGAGCACATGCTCCAGGAGCGCCTCGTGGACGCGGGCCGGCACCGGCGCGCCGGCCATGATCACGCGCCGCAGCGTCGGCAGGCGTTGCCCGCTGCGGACGCAAGCCTGACCCACCCGCGCCCAGAGCGTCGGCGAGCCGAATGAGTAGGTGATGCCGTGCTTGAGGATCGGCTCCACGATGCGCCGCGGATCCACGTGAGCCGGACGGGATGGGTCCATGTCCGGGACAACCACCGTGGCCCCCAGGGCCGTACTGAACAGGCCGAAGAGCGGGAAACAGGGCAGATCGGTGTCCGCGGGCCCAATGCCGTACTCGCGGCGCAGGAGGCCGACCTGCGTCTCGAAGATCAGGTGCGTGTAGGCGACCCCCTTGGCCGGCCCGGTACTGCCGGTGGTGAAGAGCACCGCCGCCAGGTCACCCGGCGCCACGGCAGCAGTGGCGTAGGACGCCAGGGCACGGGCCTGCCCGGCCCCCCGTCGGGCGTTACCGGGGAAACCGCCGCGGCCCAGCACGGCCCGGATGCGGAGGCTGCGGAACTGCCGAGGGAAAAGCCAACGCAGGACATGCGCGGCCGGGACCCCGAGGAACGCCTCCGGGGCCGACTGCCGCACACACTCGACGAAGCTCCGCCAGCCCATGCCTGGGTCGATGAGCACGGGCACTGCCCCGATCCTGAACAGCGCAAAGGTGAGCGCATAGAAGTCCAGCCCGGGACGGACCATCAGCAGGGCCAGGGCGCCCTGGCGAATCCCCCGATCCGCCAGGGCGTGGGCGTAGCCGTCGCAGGCCGCGTCCAACTCGGCGAACGTCCACGAGTGCCACTCGGCCGGAGCCCAGGGCAGACGCCGGACAGACGCCAGGACAGCCGTCCGATCCGGATCGGTGAGGGCCCATTCGGACAGGTAGTGGGCAAGGTTGTGGCTGGGAGAGGAGGCCATGCGGACCCGTGGCTATGGAAGACGCTGAGGAACCATAGCGGCGCGACCGCGCAGCGTCCAGGCAGCCGACGCGCCTAGGCCAGCGGCGCAGACCCCACGGCGCGCCCGACCCCATGCGGAGCTGAGGACTCTTGCCGGCAGCCTTTGCGGCCAGACGCTCGCGTGGTAGACTGGGCGGTGGCGGCAACCCTGGGAGCACGACCGTGAAGACCGGACTGGCAGCGCACTTCGTAGCCATGGTGGCAGGGGCAGCCCTGGCGGCCGGCGACAGGGAGCCCATCCTGCGCAATGGCGGCTTCGAGGATGGGCTCACGGGCTGGAAGCTCGCGCCTGGCGACGTCACCATGGTCTCCGTGGGTCCGGCGCCGGGGGCCGAAGGCAACGCGGTCCACCTGCGGGCCCAGGGCAGGACCCTCGGTCTGGACTCCGAGCCCCTGGTGCTGGGACAACACCTCAACGCGGCCGCCGTCTACCAGGTCAGCGGCCGGCTGAGGTTCGGCGGCCTCGCCCGTGGCATTGCCGCGTTCTCCGTCTGCATGGTGGACGCGGCGGGGAAGCGGCTGGCGCAGTACCCCATCCAGAACTGGAGGACGGACTCGAAGCCGCACGACTGGATCACCCGGTCCGCGAGCATGGGCCCGGGCACCGACAAGCCCTACCCTGAGGGCACCCATGGCGTGCACCTGCGGGTCTCCTTCCACGAACCCGGAGGGAACTGCACGGGCGAGGTCTGGGTCGACGCGTTCCAGGTCAGCGAACAGGCCCCCTCCCCCTTCGCCCGCTGGCCGGCCTCGATCCTGGTCCACTGCCAGGACCTGGAGGTCCGCTTCGAGAGCCGCTCTTTCTGGACCCTCTACCGGATCGGGTACCAGGGCACCCGGATCGGCACGGATGTGTTCGGCAGCCACTACGGCAGTGTGGCCAGTGTCAAGGGCCTGGGGCTCATCGGCTCGGGACACACGGAGAACGGCGAGAGCGAGGTCCTGGAGGCGCTGGAACTGGTGGTGGATGGAAAGAGCGAGACCCAGCCCAAGGACAGCTATGCCGCCGGTGAGGTCGTGCTGCACAAGCGCTCCCACCTCCGCGATCTGGCCATGGACACCACCGTCCGGGTCGCTGCCAACCGCATCGTCGAGGAGGTCACCATGCGGGCTGACAAGCCCATGGCCCTGGATCACCTGTACCACTTCATGCACCCGTGGGTCACGGCCATGAACCAGTTCCTGGCGGAGGGCACCGACGGGACCGCGATGGAAGGCCCGTTCGTGGACGACAAGGGCATGAAGGTCAACGCCCCCGTGCGCTGGTCAGCGGTCTTCAGCGAGAGCCTGGGCAAGGGCGCTGTAACCCGCGTCCTGGAGGTGCCGGACGGCCTGCCCTGGCAGGTCCGTTACTGGGATATGCCCGAGCGCTATCGCAAACACTACTTCGTGATCTTCGAGAAGGCTTCGGTGACGCCGGGGACGACCTACCGGTACCGGGTTGTCACGGTGCCATTTGCGGCGGCGGCGGACGCCTGGAAGGAGACCGCGCGGGCCCTGGGTCGCAGCGCCGGGGTGGAGTGAGGAAACGCTATCGGGCGGTGAGGGCGCAGGGCGGGGGCTGGAGGGCAAGAGCAGTCCGGCAGCCGCGCAGGTGCGTCAACCTAAGGCAACGCGGCGGCAAGCCGCCTGTCCGCGTGCGTACCCGCACAGGCAGGCCGCCTCCAAAGCTTGGCCTTCGGCCTGCGCAGTGTGTGCTTACCGAGTCCCGCGTCGGGCGGGGGCTCTGGACTGTCGGTGACGTGTCCCCGCTTTCGACCAGGCCCGCCATGCCCGAGGACGCTTAGCCTGACGCCGATGCGCAGCCGCGGGACAGATCGCGGCCGCAGGCGGCGGAGGCCCGCCGCATCTCCATCGCGCCGGGCGCTGGCTCAGACCACGCGTGCGCCAGCCGTAGAGCCATGCTGGAGCGGCCCCGCATTCGCGGGACCGGATGCTCCCGCGGCCGCGGGGCCCTGTCTGCGTGAACCTGCCTGCGCCGTGTACGTCGCGGCAGGCAGGCGCACAGGCAGGCGTGGGCGCTGCCGTGGGGGAGGCGGGGACCGCACGACAGGTGGCCAGGACCTGGCCATGGCTCTACGGCAGACGTAAGGCGGGGGTATCAGAGGTCCGCGCCCACGGGCACCAGCCGGGCACCATGCCGCTCCAGGAATGTGCGGTCGGCGGGGAGGAGGTCGAGGCGGCCCAGATCGTCCGGAGAGAACCAGCCGGCCTGCTGGCCTTCGTGACAGACAGGCTCGGCCTCCGCGGCGATCGTGCAGGCCAGAAAGTGGAGGCGGATGCCAGGGGACTGGCCACGCGGCTCGACGGTGTCGATGAGGCGGCTGGCCAACACGACCAGCCCAAGCTCCTCGCCGAGTTCGCGGCGGATGCACTCGTCAAGGGTCTCTCGACCGGCAACCTTGCCGCCGGGGAACTCCCAGTGACCCGCCAGCCGGCTACCAGGCGGTCGGGTCGCCAGCAGGAGACGCCTGCCGCGACGGATCACCGCCGCGCAGACGTCGATAGGTCCCCTCACTTGCGCGTGCCGATGATGAACTGGGCCCGGCGGTTCAGCGCATGCTGGGACTCGTCGGTGGCGTTGGGGACGGCGGGCCGTTCCTCGCCGTAGCTGACGGTCTCGATGCGGGCAGCGTCGATACCCAGGCTGATGAGATGGTCCCGGACGACCAGGGCCCGGTTCTCGCCCAGGGCCCGGTTATACTCGTCACTGCCGCGATCGTCGCAGTGCCCCTCGACCACCACCGCGTACTCCGGGTGCTGCTGGAGGTTACCGGCCAGCGTCTGGAGCTTGGCCAGCTCGCCCTCTTTCAGGGCCGCGCTGTCGAAGTCGAAGTAGACCACCACCTGCGCCCAGGGGTCGCTGATGGCGTTGATGTTGGAGCCCGCGCCGGCGCCACCCAGCGGCGAGTCCATCTTGGACCAGTCGGCATCGGCGCCCGTCCCGGCACCGCCAGGGCCACCCGCAAGGTCGCCAAGAGGGTTGAACTCCCCGGCGCCCGCGACCCCCTCACCGCCCGGGCCGTTGCGGAGGCCACTCAAGTCCAGCTTCGGCTTGCGGGAACACCCGGTGAGGACAGCCACTCCCAGCACCGATGCGAGCACCACCAGCCAGACTCTCTTGTTCATGCTTGTTTGTCCTCGTCGTTCTTCCGGGTCGGGCCCGCCATCGGCCTGACTTTCCATGAATGTACCGGCGCAAGCCGCGGGTTACAAACCCGCACGGCAACGGACCCACCCCAATCTTCCGGCGCTTTCGCGACGCGCCGCACCTTAGGGTGCCGGCGCGGTCGGCGGCGCCGGCAGCAACCCTTCGCGAACCGCGTATTCCGCCACCCAGGTGGCGACATTCCGGGCCCCCACGTCGTTATGCAGGTACCAGTTGCTCATCCACTTACGGGCGCTCTTGGAGCCATTCACCTCGAAGCGGGACCGCACGTCCAGCACCGGGACGCCGTAGCGGCTGCAGCACTGATGCGCCACGCGTAGGGTCTGCTCCAGGGCGGCCGCCTGAGCGTTGGCCCAGACCAGGTGGCTGCGATCCTCCGAGGGCCGCATCGCGTCGCCGCTGCCCTGCTCCGCGGGGAAGATGGGGTTCGGCGTCCAGTAGAGCCCCTTGCCGGACAGGCGCTTGAGGCACTCGCAGAAGCGCTCGAAGGCGGCCATCATGGCCTCCGGAGAGTGTTCCGCCCGCCAGACCTTCTCCTCCCGGTGCCAGTAGAGCCGGGCGTCGGCGAGAGAGAAGGAAAACACCACCAGGTGCGGCTGGAAGGGCACCACATCCCGGGGGAAGCGGACGACGCCCTGGGCCGTCGTGCAGAAGGCGATCCCGGCATTGAGCACCGCCACCTTGCCATCGCCGCCGTACTGCTCGCACAGGCGGGCCTGCAGCAGGCTGGGCCAGCTCAGTTCCTCGTCGTCGAGGGAATAGGTCTGTTCGTCCCCGATGCAGACGATGCGGAGGTCGGCCCGTTCCATGCGTTCCAGGATGTCATGCCCCATGCGCAGGGGCCGGTCCCGGATCAGTTCGTCCTCGTGCCAGCGACCGGCGCTGGGAACGCGGATGATGAGGTGGTGTTCGATGCGCTCCGGTTCCTGGCGGCGACCCAGAGCCAGGAGCTGTTCGGTGCAGGCTAGGCACATGCTGGGCTTCTTGAAGGTGCCCAGTCCGCACAGGAGCTGCTCATAGCCGGACCACTGGATATCCTTGCCACAGTGGACGCAGGGGATGGTCACGGACTGGTGTTCGGCCAGGAAGGTCTCGCACTCGCGGCAGCGCCGGCCCGGGGGTTCAGCGCGGCCTGTGAGCTGGTCCCGGAGCTGGTCCGGGGCGGCATAGGTCCAGGTCCGGCTGCAGCCGGGCACGACGCACTTGATCTCGCGGTCCTTCAGGGCCTTGAGCGTCTCCTGACACGTCTCGCAGGTGCGCGCCGGTGGACGTTGCAGGCCCTTGAAGCGCAGGCGCAACTGCATCATCCGGGTGTAGGTCCAGGTGTGGGTGCAGCCACGGTTGCGGCAGGGCACCGCCTGGTCCACGGCGCTGTTGTAGAAAGCAAAGCACTCCGGGCAGAACCGTTCGGGCGCGGGCACGTTGTCAGTGACCACGGGGGGGGCCTCCGGGGTCGGGACGGCCCCGCCGTCGGGCGCTGGCTGCTCCGGGCCGACGGGGCCCTCACCGGCACCCCGAGGCGGCTCGGCGGCGGGGGCCCTGCCTGCCTGGGCGGCCAGCCGGCGCTCCAGTTGCTCGTAGGCGGTGTAGACCCAGGCGCCGCCGCACTCCCTGATCCGGCACGGCTGAGGCTGGTCCTTGAGTTGCTGGAAGCTGGCGAAGCAGGCATCGCACATCCTGCGCGGGGGTCGGTCCAGGGGTTTCCCCGCGAGGAGGTGCTCGAGTTGCTGGAAGCGGTTCCAGCTCCAGGTGGCCGGGCAGCCTTTCATGCGACAGGGGACCGCCGCGTCCTGCAGGTCACGGAGCTTCTCGAAGCAGTCCGGACACAGGCGTCGGGGAGGCTTCTCCGGGTCTCCGGCCAGGCGCTCACGGGCACGCCAGAGCCACTTGCCCTGGCAGCCCTTCATCCGGCAGGGGACCTCCAGGTCGCCGATCTCCCGCAGCTTCTGGTGGCAGTCCCGGCAAAGGCCGTGGGGCACGGCGTCGCCGCGGCCCTGCCGCAGGGCCTCGAGTTGCTGGAAGCGGTTCCAGCTCCAGGTGGCCTTGCAGCCTTCCCGGGCGCAGGGGACCTCCTTGTCCACCAGGCCCTGGAACGTCTCGAAACACTCGTCGCACATGCGCTCGGGACGCGCCGACTTGCCGAGGGCGACGCTGCGCAGGGCGTCTTCGCCGGAGAAGCGCCAGACGTTGTTGCAGCCACGGATGCGGCAACGCAGATCCGTGTCCGGGAACAACTCGCCCAGGCTACCCAATGACCTGATCAAACCGGTTCTCCTGAGAGCCCTGCGCCGGTCAGGCACCATCCTTGGGTTCGCCGCCGGCGGAAACGCCCGAAACGATACTCGCCGCGACGGTTATGTCAAAGAGGCGCGGCGTTTTCCGGGATGGGTCCAGGAGGCGCGACGCCATCGAGACCGCGCGGCGGGAGGCCAATGGGCGCCCTCGCGGCGATGGGTGCGCCGGTACCGGATCACGGGTGTGGGTTCGCCAGGCCCGCGGCACCGGCGGGTCCCGCGGTCGCGCCTGGGCGTCAATTCAAGACAGAGCGGCGTCATGCCGCCGCCACTCCAGAGCTCGGCCCGTGGCCAGCGCAGTAGGATACCGGGCCCCGTCGTGAGGCGGGGCTCTCCGGACTGCCGGTGACGTGTCGCCGCTCTCGTCCAGGCCTGGCCCAGGTCACCGACCACGGGCAGAGCGCGTGGCGCTGACCTGTCGGAAAAGGCCCTGTCCCGCTACCGGACGGACCAGACCTCCGCACCACCGCAGGGGCAGCCCGCAGCCGCGGGACGGCCGCGGGACGCCCGTACCTCGGGTCCGGCGCCACGCGCCGGGTGCGACCCCCAGTCCAGTGACCGCGTGCCGTACGGCCTGCTCCCGCACTGGTAGCGCGATGGAAGCCGACTACATTGGCCACCGGGTACCGGCGCGCAGCCTGTGGCACCAAGCCCGGGCTTGCGCCAACGAGGATTGCGGGACATGCGTACCATCGCAGGACTCATCGTCGGCCTGGGGCTGGGTATCCTCTTGACGTACTTCACGGTGTCGACAGCCCGCGTGCAGGGCCTCAGGACACAGCCGCCCCAGCGCTCTGAGACGGGCCAGCCAGCCCAGGCCGGCGCCGCGGGACCCACCGCCCTGGCCGAGGGCCTGGGCGAGGCGGCAGCGCAGGCCGTGCTCAAGGATTTGCGTGAGGACGGCAAGGTCCTCGTCGTGGACAGTGGCGGTGGGCCGGCCGCAGCCGCCGCGGCGGGCTTCCGCCGGGCCCTGGGGGCGGTGCCAGGCAGACCGCAGGTGGCGGCCGCGAGCGTCTCCGAGGCGATGCCTCTCCTGGCCGGCGCCGACCGGGTCTTCTGTGCAGACCACGGCCGGCTCCGGGAGTTGCTGGAGCAGGCCGACGGGCGCGCGCTGGCGCCTCTGTATACCGTGGGCTGGTCGCAATGGCTTCTGACGGTCTGTGCTCGGGCCGATTCGCCCATCGCCGGGGTGGCGGTGGCAGATCCTGCCGGGGCCGTACGCGTCCTCACGGTGTGCCAGGACCAGACTGCAGAGTCGGCGTCGGCCGAGGTGCAGGCCGTGGTTCTGGCGCCGGCGCAGGTGACCGCGGCGTTCGGTCCGCCAGGCGGGACGGCGTCGCCCCTGTCGGCCCCCTGATGACGGAGAGCAGGATGGCAGACCCGATAGCCTACTCGCGCACGATTCCTGTCCGGCATGACGTCGACGTCTTCGTGGCCGGTGGCGGACCGGCCGGCGTGGCTGCGGCCCTGACCGCGTCCCGTCAGGGCCGCACCGTCTTCCTGGCCGAGGCACACTCGTGCTTTGGCGGCATGGGAACGGCGGCCATGGTGCCCGTGTTCATGACCTTCACCGATGGGGTGAACTTCCTGGCCGAAGGCGTCGGCCGGGAGGTCCTGGAGGCGCTCACGGCCGAGAAGGGCCCCGGCTGCAGCCTCCCTCAGAACTCCATTCCCGCCGAGCTCCTGAAGCGCGTCTATGACCGGCTGGTGACCCAGGCCGGGATCGATTTCACCTTCCAGACCACGGTGGTCGACGTGGTGGCGGGCAACGGCCGCATCGAGCAGGCCGTATGCTGGGGCAAGAGCGGCCTGTTCGCGGTCCGCGCCCGGGTCTTCGTGGACGCCACTGGGGATGGCGACCTGGCGGCCTGGGCCGGGGCGCCCTACGAGAAGGGGGACGCCGACGGTAACCTCATGCCGGGGACACTCTGCAGCCTCTGGGCCGACGTCGACTGGAGCGCCTGCCGCGCCGCCGGGAAGGATGTCCAGACGTTGCTCTACAAGGCCTTCGAGGATGGCCACTTCACGGTCAAGGACCCGCATCACCCCGGCATGTGGCCCGTGGGTCGCCACCTGACCGGCGGCAACATCGGCCACGCCTTCGGCCTGGACTCCACCGACGAGCGCTCGCTGACCCGGCACTTTGTCGAGGCGCGGGCGCGGCTGCCGGAGTTCGAGAGCTTCTACCGGCGCTACGTGCCCGGCTATGAGAACCTGGAGCTGGCGGGCACCGGCTCGCTGCTGGGGGTCCGCGAGAGCCGCCGCATCCTGGGGGACTACATGCTGACCGTGGACGACTTCAAGGCCCGGGCCGCGTTCGCTGACGAGATCGGCCGGTACTGCTATCCGGTGGACATCCACCCTTCGAAGCCCGACCCCCAGCATTATGCCCGCTTCGAGAAGGAGTTCCGGGAGACCCTGCGCTACGGCAGGGGCGAGAGCTACGGTATCCCCTACCGGACGCTGACGCCCCGGGGTCTGGACAACGTGCTGGTGGCCGGGCGCTGCATCAGTGCCGACCGGGCCATCCAGGGATCGGTGCGCGTGATGCCGGGCTGCTATATCACCGGGCAGGCGGCCGGCATGGCGGCCGCGCTGGCGGTCGAGGTGCGGACCGGCACCCGGGGCTTCCCGGTGTCCGAACTGCTCCGGCGGCTTCGTGCCATGGGAGCCTACCTGCCCAAGGTTGCCTAACCCGATACGGAGGACGGAGATGATGTGCCTGCGGCGAATCGTCGGTCTGGGATCTGCGGCCATGGTGGCGTGCGGGCTCTGCCTCCGGGCAGACGTGAAGCTGCCCGCCATCTTCGGTAGCCACATGGTTCTCCAGCAAGGCGAGCCCATCCCGGTGTGGGGTCAGGCGGGACCCGGCGAAGAGGTGACCGTCACCCTGGCCCAGGGCACCGCCAAGGCCACGGCCGACGCCCAGGGCTTCTGGCGGGTATCCCTGCCGGAGTCCGGGGTGGCCCGCGACCTGACCATGACCGTGGCCGGCCGCAACACGGTGACCTTTGAGGACGTGGCGGTCGGCGAGGTCTGGCTGGCCTCGGGCCAGTCCAACATGGAACAGGGCGTAGGCGTCAGTCTGGATCCGGAGAAGGAGATCGCCGCGGCCGACTACCCCGACATCCGCCTGATCGACGTGCCCAAGGTCACCTCGCCCCTGCCCCAACGGGACTTCAGCGGCTCCTGGGTGCGTTGTTCGCCGGAGACGGTCGGCAAGCAGGGCACCTGGGGCGGGTTCAGCGCTGCCGCCTACTATTTCGGCCGCGAGCTGCACCGGGCCCTGAAGGTGCCCGTCGGCCTGATCGACTCGTCCTGGGGCGGCTCCGCCATCGAGCCGTGGACGCCGCCGGAAGGCTTCCGCAGCATCACCTCCCTGCCCGACCTGAGCCGCCGGGTGGAGATCGGCACGGTCGGCACCGAGGCCCACCGCAAGGCCGCTGCCGAGGCCATCGCGGCGACCGAGGCCTGGCTGGCGGAAGCCCGCAAGGCAGTGGCTGCTGAGACCCTCGTCGGAGCGCCGCCGGCCATGCCGTCGGAACTGGCGCCCCTGGCAGGCTACGGCGACCCCACCGCCATGTACAACGCCATGGTCGCGCCCCTGGTGCCCTACGGTCTGCGGGGGACCATCTGGTACCAGGGCGAGAGCAACCACGGTGACGGCATGGCCTATGTCGAGAAGACCAAGGCCCTGGTGCAAGGCTGGCGCCAGATCTGGGGCAAGCCGGCCCTGCCCTACTACTATGTCCAGATCGCCCCGTGGCAGTATGGGGACGAGGACCCGACCCGCCTGGCAACCTTCTGGGAGGCCCAGGCCGCCATCGAACGGACCATTCCGCACACGGGCATGGCCGTCATCCATGACGTCGGGGACCTGGCCGACATCCACCCGAAGAACAAGCAGGAGGTCGGCCGACGCCTGGCCCTGCTGGCCCTGGCCGAGACCTACAACCGCCCGGACGTCGTCTGCCGCGGGCCGCGCTTCCAGAAGCTGGCCATCGAGCCCGGTCGCCTGCGGGTCACCTTCGAGGATGCCGCCGGCGGCCTGAAGACGCGCGACGGCAAGGCGCCCAGCCACTTCGAGATCGTCGGCGAAAACGGCGAGTTCGTACCGGCCGAGGCGACCCTCGAGGACGCTGCCGTGGTGCTCGCCGCCGCCCAGGTGAAAGCGCCGGTGGCCGTGCGCTTTGCCTGGCATAAGCTGGCGACCCCGAACCTGATGAACCAGGCCGGGCTGCCGGCGGTCCAATTCCGCGCTGGGGAGGTGCCGGTCCGCGCCCCGCTGGATGCCCGCGTGCCGGAGGCCCGGGACTACGCCCTGGTGTATAGCCTGCGCCTGCCGGAGATCGGCTACCGGGATAACCGGGTCGTCTACGATGTCGACCGCCGTCCGGAGATCAAGGGCGCCTTTGACCGGGTGGCCTACTACCTGGAGACGCGCAAGCCGGATGGAACCGAACAGTTCGTCTTCGTCAGCCTGAAGGCCTTCAGCGATGACCTCGACAAGGTCGGGGTCCCCGCCGCCGGGACCCAGGTCCGGTTCCAGCAGGCCGCCGCAGACCTGCAGATCCGCAGCAACGTCCAAGGCCTGGCGACCGGCGATGGGATCGAGGGTTACCTGGAGTTCTGGCCCTGCAACTACGGCCCCGGCAACGCCACCGGTGTCGCCGGCGCCTCCGAAAGCAACTATGACTTCGGCGACGCCATCAGCGCCGACGTTCCCGACGGCTATGGCAGCATGCAGGTCCACAACCTGGCGGCCAAGCAGATCGTGTTCGCCTACAACAACTGGAAGGCCAAGAGCGGCGGCGACCTCGGCATCGGCAATGCCCCTGGAGGTCACCCTGACTGGACCTTCAGCAAGAACGCGGGCAGCTTCGCCGCGGCCCGCCTGCAGGTCCTCGTCCGCCTGGCGAAGTGAGCCGTAGCCCCTGCGGGTCGTGGGTGCCGGCGCCACCAGCCCAGCCGGGGGGCCTGGCCCACCGGTGCCAACCGCTCAGGTGTCATTCCAGGCCTTGACAACTCCAGATTCGGCTGGATCTTGGAGTTATGTATACCAGAATCAGAGACTTGCCTGAGGGCTCGAGCTGCTTCCTCTTCGGGCCGCGGGGAACCGGCAAGACGTACTGGCTGCGCCATGCCTTTCCCACGGCTCCGTACGTCGACCTGCTCGAAGCCAGGACGGTCACCCAACTGCTGGCCGATCCGCAGCGGCTCGGCGACCGCTTGCCAGCGGACTGTCCGGGACCCGTCATCATCGACGAGGTGCAGCGTGTCCCGGAACTGCTCAACGAGGCGCACCGGCTCATGGAGAGCCGTGGCCTGCGGTTCGTGCTCACCGGGAGCAGCCCGAGGAAACTGCGTCGCGGCGGGGTGAACCTGCTCGCGGGCCGAGCCCTGACCGAGCACTTCTTCCCGCTGACCGCCAGCGAGCTCGGGGCCGACTTCCGCTTCGAACGGGCCGTTCGGTACGGCATGCTCCCGACACTCTATGACAGCGCAAAAACCGTCGTTCCGGAGCAGTACCTCGCCGCCTATGTCGAGACCTATCTGCGCGAGGAGATCATGGCCGAGGGTCTGACCCGTCAGGCGGGCGCCTTTGCGCGCTTCATGGAGGCCGCCAGCTACTCCCAGGGGCAGGTGCTGAACGTCTCGGAGGTGTCCCGGGAGTGTGCGGTCCACCGCAAGGTGGTCGAAAGCTACTTCGCGATTCTGGATGACTTGCTGCTTGGCGTCCGGTTGCCGGTGTTTGCGAAGCAGAGCCGCCGGCAGCTCGTCTCTCACCCCAAGTTCTACCTGTTCGACGCCGGTGTCTACCGGGCGGCGCGGCCCTGCGGCCCGCTGGATGACCCGGGACCGATCGAGGGCGCGGCCATCGAGACCCTGGTGTTCCAGGAGCTCCGAGCGACCAACCAGAACCTACGTCTCGGGTATGATCTGTATTACTGGCGGACCGCTGGCGGCATCGAGGTGGATTTCGTCCTCTACGGCACGCGCGGAGTCGTCGCCATCGAGGTCAAGAGCAGGCGCCGCCTGACGGGGCATGACCTGCGCGGCCTGCGTGCCTTCCTGGCCGACTACCCGATGGCAAGGGGGTACGTGTTCTACGGTGGCGACCAGCCGCTGCATCTGGACGGCATCAGCGCCTGGCCCATCGCCGAGGCGCTGCAGCACCTGCCCGAGCTCCTGTGCGAGGCACCCAAGGAATGACGATGGCCGGCACTACCCTACAGGCGGAGGTCCCGGGCACGCCGGGCGAGCCGTTGTTGACCATGCGGGGCATGCGCAAGGCCTTTGCCGGGACGGTGGCCCTGGACGAGGTGGACTTCGATCTGCGGGCGGGCGAAGTCCACGTCCTGGCCGGGGAGAACGGGGCGGGCAAGAGCACGCTGATCAAGGTCCTTGCCGGGGTCTACCAGCCCGACGCGGGGGAGATGCGGGTGGCCGGACGGCCGGTCCGCTTCGGCTCTCCGCATCAGGCTGGGGCGCACGGGATTGCGGCCATCCACCAGGAGATGTCCCTGGTCGGCCCGATGACGGTGGCGGACAACATCTTCCTCGGCCGTGAGCTGACCACGGTCGGCTGGACGGCCACCCGGCGCCAGCGGACTGCGGCGCGGGAGCTTTTGGGGCAGCTCGGCCTGGACCTGGATCCGACGCGGCCGGTGGAGAGCTACCCCATCGCCGTGCAGCAGCTCATCGAGATCGCCAAGGCCCTGACGGGGGCGGCCCGTATCCTCATCATGGACGAGCCGACCAGTGCCCTGACCGATCCCGAGGTGGAACGGCTCTTTGCCCTCATCGACTCGCTGAAGGCGCGGGGCTGCGGGATTGTCTACATCTCGCACAAGATGGAGGAGATCTACCGCGTCGCCGACCGCATCACGGTCCTGCGGGACGGCCACCGCATCGGCACCGCCCCGCGGGAAGGGCTGCCGCCGCCGGAGCTGGTCCGCTGGATGATCGGCCGCGATCTCGGCCAGCAGTTTCCGCGCCGGTCTGTCCCGGGCGGCGCCGAGCGCCTGAGCGTCCAGGGGCTGACGGTGCCGCACCGTCTACGCGGCCTGCCGCCGGTGGTGGACCGGGTCTCGTTGCAGGTGCGTGCTGGAGAGATCCTCGGTCTGGCCGGCCTGCAGGGCTCCGGCGCCAGCGAACTCCTCCACGGCGTGTTCGGCTCCCTCGGCCCGCTCCCGGAGGGCCGTGTCCTCCTGGATGGCCGGGCGGTCACCATACGCTCCCCGGGGGAGGCACTCCGGCACGGCCTGGCATTGCTCACGGCGGACCGCAAGAGCAGCGGTATCGTGCCTGGAATGAGCCTCTTGCACAACGTGACCCTGGCCGCACTGCCGCGTTTCTCGCCGGGGGGCTGGCTGCGCCCGGGCCTGGAGGCCGAGGCCGGCCACCGGCACTGCCGGGAACTGCGCGTCCGCGCGGCCTCCGTGGGGCAGGACGTGGCCGAGCTCTCCGGGGGCAACCAGCAGAAAGCGCTCCTGGCCCGCTGGCAGACCACCCAACCCCGCGTCTTCCTCCTGGACGAGCCAACCCGCGGTATCGACGTCGGCGCCAAGGCGGATGTCTATGACCTCATGAACCGCTGGACGGAAGCCGGAGCGGCCCTGGTCCTGATCACCTCGGAGATGCCCGAGCTCCTGGCCATGGCCGACCGCATCCTCGTTCTGCACCGCGGCCGCGTGGCGGCCTGTTTCCCCCGCGCCGAGGCCACCCAGGATCGCATCCTGCGCGCGGCCATGGGCGAGTCGGAGAGTGCGCCATGAACACCCCCGCTGCCCCGGCCGCGGCGACCGGCGGGCGCCGCGGCCCCCTGGCCGCAGCCCGGTCCGTGCTGCGCTTCCTGCGCTCGCCTTCGGGTCGGGCCTTGCTGTCCCTGGCCCTGGTCATGCTGCTGGGCTTCATCTTCAACGCCGACGGGGCCTTTCTGAGTTGGGACACGCACCGGGACATGCTGCGGCAGGTCTCGGTCTGCGGCATCCTCGCCTGCGGCATGACGCTGGTGATCATCACCGCCGGCATCGACCTGTCGGTGGGCAGCGTCCTGGGGCTGGTGGCGGTGCTTTTCTCCCTGGTGACCATCCGCTGGGGCTGGTCGCCGGTGCTCGCGGTGCCGGCCTGCCTGCTGATCGGGGCTGCCGGCGGGGCCGTCTCCGGTGCCATCGTCGCGGGTTTCGCTATCCAGCCCTTCATCGCGACCCTGGCCATGATGGTCTTCGCCCGCGGCCTGGCCAAGTTCGTGTCCGGCGGGCAGAAGATCTCCACGGCGGTGCCGCAGGCCGATGGCACGTACCAGTACGTGGAGATCCCTGAGATCTTCAACCAGGTGAGCGCCAAGGTCCTGCATGACAATGTCGCGGTGGTGACGCTGATCCTGCTGGCGTGCGTCCTGGCGTGCGGTGTCCTGCTTGCCCGGCTGCGCTGGGGCCGGTATCTCTACGCCATCGGCGGCAACGAGGAGGCCGCCCGGCTCTCCGGGATCCCGGTGGCAGGCACCAAGATCCTGGCCTATAGCCTCAGCGGTCTGTTCTGCGCGGTGGCGGGCATCTGCCAGGCAGCCCAGGAGCTCCAGGGAGACCCGGAGGCGGGCAGTACCTACGAACTCAGCGCCATCGCCATCGTGGTCATCGGCGGCACCAGCCTGCGCGGCGGTCGCGGCGGCATGCTGCTGACGTTGCTGGGGGTCCTGACCATCGGCTACCTGGAGAAGATCCTCAGTATCAACGCGGTCGGCGAGGCCAGCCGACTGATGCTCACTGGTGCCATCATCGTGGGCGCTGTATGGTTCCAGCGTAGCCGCAAGTGACGCGCGCTCGAGCTAAGGAGAAGGCTGCCATGAAGACCCGTCGTGCCCTGCTGTGGACCGGTGCCTGCGCTGCCCTGGGCCTGGGACTGGCCCTGCCAACGGGCGCGGCCGAGACCGCACCGCGCTGGACCATCGGCATGAGCCAGTGCAACCTCGGCGAGCCCTGGCGCGTCCAGATGAATGCCGACATCAAGCGCGAGGCCGAGAAGCACCCCGAGATCAAAGTCGTCTACAAGGACGCCCAGAACGACAGCCTCCGCCAGGTCAGCCACGTCGAGGAATTCGTGCGCGCCGGCGTCAACCTCATCATCATCTCGCCCAAAGAGGCAGCCCCGCTGACGCCAGCCGTGGCGGCGGCCTACAAGAAGAGCATCCCCGTCATCGTCCTCGACCGCCGTGTTCTCGGGCAGGAGTACACCTGCTTCATCGGCGCCGACAACAAGAAGATCGGCAAGGCGGCCGGAGCCTACATCGCCAAGCTCCTCGGCGGCAAAGGGAACCTCGTCGAACTGAAGGGGCTGATGACCTCAACGCCCGGGCAAGACCGGCATAGCGGCTTCGTCGAGGGGATCAAGGGCTCGGAGCTGAAGGTGATCTTCGAGGCCGACATGAAGTGGCTCGAACCGAACGCCCGCACGGAGATGGAGTCGGCGCTGGCCCGTTTCAAGCAGATCGACCTTGTCTATGCGCACAACGACCCCGGGGCCCACGGCGCCTACCTGGCAGCCAAGGCGGCCGGTCGGGAGAAGGAGATCCGCTTCGTCGGCATCGACGCGCTACCCCACGAGGGCCAGGTCTACGCCAAACAGGGCCTGCTGGCGGCCTCCTTCGAGTACCCCACGGGCGGCAAAGAGTCCATCGAGACGGCCCTCGACATCCTCGGCGGCAAGCAGGCTCCCAAGGAGATCACCCTCAGGTCCCGCGTCTTCACCGCGGAGAACGTCGACAAGGGCGGCGAGTGGCTCCCGGAGTGAGGACGGCGCCCGGCGGCGGGACGGTGGGGCCCAGGCGCCGCGCCTGACGACACCGCGCCGTTCGAGGCGGGGCTCCGGTGGTCGCGGAGGCCTCCCGGCCCCTCGCGTTGACGTGGAGGCGATCGCCATGACGATCCTGGCCGTGGCCCTGTCGGCGGCGGTCTCTGCCGCGCCCATGCCGCCCGACCTCGAGGCGGCTCGACAGTGGATGCGCGCGAACTGGGTGCGCGCCGCCCCCCTCCGGGGGGAGCCCGCCGCCGCCGCGAGCCCGGGACCGGGACTGGTGGTGCTGGCGAACCACGGCCCGGTCCTGCTGAACGGCCGCCCGGACGGCCGCCGGCTGAAGATCGCCGAGGTGGAGTACTCCGGCGGGCTTCTCTGCCACGCCGTCAGCCGGGTCCTGGTGCGCCTGCCTGGACCGGGCGCCACCTTCACCGCCTGGGTGGGCATCGATACCCACGCCGGCGGGGGCAGCGTCGAGTTCTCGGTCCAGGCCGCCGGCCAGGAGGCCTTCCGGTCCGACGTCCGGCACTGCGGTCAGCCTGGGGTCCCCGTCACCGTGGCGCTGAATGGCGCGACGGAGTTCCTTCTGAGCGCCGGCGATGCGGGGGATGGGATCGCCTGTGACCACGCGGCCTGGGCCGAGGCGAAGGCGGTGCTCGAGGATGGCCGTGAGGTACGCCTGGCAGACCTGCCCGTAAGGCCGCCGGGACCCAACCCCCGGCTCCGTGCCACACCGCCCTTCTCCTTCGTCTATGGCGGCCAGCCATCGGATGCGCTGCTCCCCGGGTGGCGCTTCCGCGAGACGAGGGAGCGACTGGACGCACAGCGCACGCGCTGCACGCAGGCCTACACGGACCCGCTGACGGGCCTGGCCCTGCGCTGCGAGGCGGTGGAGTATGACGACTTCCCGGTGGTGGAGTGGACGCTGCACCTGCGCAACGAAGGAGAACACGACACGCCGGTGCTGGAAGGACTGCAGGCCCTCGATGCCTGGATGGGGACCGGTATGGACAGGTACCTGCTGCACCACGCCGTGGGCAGCCCCTGTCAGGCCAACGACTTCGAGCCGCTGGCCACCCCGCTGGGCCCTGGTCTGCCCAAGCGCATCACCGCCGCCGGTGGGCGGCCGACCAACAGCGACCTGTGCTACTTCAACCTCGAGTGGAACCGCGGTGGTGCTGTGGTGGGTGTGGGCTGGCCCGGCCAGTGGGCCGCCACCTGGGAACGCGATGGCGAGAGAGGGGTCCGGGCCTGCGTCGGCCAGGAACGGCTCAGGGTCCGCCTGCACCCCGGCGAGGAGATCCGCAGCCCCCAGGTAGCCTTGCTCTTCTGGCAGGGCGGCGACTGGGTCCGGGCCCAGAACCTCTGGCGCCGGTGGCTGGTGGCCCATGTCCTGCCGCGACCCGGCGGGACGCTGATAGCGCCTCATTACGCGGGCTGCTTCGGTAACCTGCGGCCCAACGCCGCCGAGGAAATCGAGCAGATCGCTGGCTGGCGGCGCGCGGGCATCTCCCTCGATTACTGGTTCATCGACGCAGGCTGGTATACGCACCCCGGCGACTGGCCCCAGACCGGCACCTGGGAGGTCGACACGGAGCGGTTCCCGCACGGCCTGCGGGAGGTCGCCGATGCCTGCCATGCGCAGGGCACCCGCTTCATCGTCTGGTTCGAGCCCGAACGGGCCGCCGCTGGCTCGTGGCTGACCGCAAACCACCCCGAGTGGGTCCTCGGCGGCGCCCAGGGCGGCGTGGTGAACCTGGGCCACCCAAAGGCCTGGCGCTGGCTGGTGGACCGCATCGACAGCCTGCTCACCAGCGAGGGCATCGACGTCTACCGCCAGGACCACAACATCGACCCGCTCTCCTACTGGCAGGGCCACGACGCCCCCGACCGCGAAGGCATGACGGAGATGGGCCACGCCACGGGTTACCTGGCGCTCTGGGACGAGCTCCTGCGCCGGCATCCCGGCTTGTGGATCGACTCCTGCGCCAGCGGCGGCCGGCGGAACGACCTGGAGACCCTCCGGAGGTCGGTACCCCTGTTGCGCAGCGACTACCCGCTGACCGCGTTCAACGCCAGCGGCGCTCCGGGCCAGCAGTGCCAGACCTACGGCCTGGCGCTGTGGATGCCATACCACGGCACGGGAGCGCCGTTTGGTGACCCGTACACGATGCGCAGCTCCTACGCCCCGGCCTTCCGCATGGGCTGGGACGTGCGCAACCAGGACATCGACCTTGAGCTCCTGCGCCGCACGGTCGCCGAGTTCCGGCTCATCGCCGCGGACCTGCTGGGGGACTTCTACCCGCTCACGCCCTACAGCCTGGCCAACGACGCCTGGCTGGCCTGGCAGTTCGACCGGCCCGAGGCCGGACGGGGCTCCATCCAGGCGTTCCGGCGGGCCGAGTGCCCGCAGGAGTCGCTGGTGGTGACGCTGCGCGGGCTGGAGCCGGATACGACCTACACCGTGACCGACCTGGACCGGCAGACACCCGTGGAGCTCAAGGGCAGCGCCCTGGCAAGCGGCTTCACCATCGAAGCCCTCGAAAAGCCTGCCGCGCGGGTCCTCGTGTACGAGCGGCACCGGTGATTGGCCCGGGCCCCAGAGGCCGCGCCGGCGAGAGCGGGTCCGGGACGATACGGCGGTCCGTGGTGATCCTGACGAAGCCCAGGACCGTAGTCCAGGCCAGGCAGACCGGCTCGAGGCCGGAGAGCGTCGCATCCCACCAGGCCCGCGCGGCAGGATGGAAGGGCGAGTCCAGGTTGACGGCGTGAACCGGCAGGTTGGCATCAACCAGGATCACTGGGTACCCATCCTTCTGAGGTCGTCCACGTCGTCGCCTGCCTGGCCGAGTCTGGTGGGATCGATCCCGACGAACGCCCCCAAATGCCGGGGTCTGGTTCTGTACGGAGGCGTTGCCGGCGGCGCCGTCATCGTCGCCATACCGTGCTTGAGCGCCTCATTCACGGTGTCCTTGAACGAGGCACGGCGCCGATGGGCCAGGCGTTTGAGTTGGACGGCGACAGCGTCGTCGACTGTCAGCGTCGTTCTCATGGCGAACCCCGTGGATGCGCCCGCCTGCGACACGCTGTGACCATGGCGTGGGATGACTTGCCTGCCAAGACGCCCCAGCCGAAGCATCATGATGCTCATGGACTTGTGCCGGCATCATCCCCCCTCCAGGCTCGGCCCGCTCGCAGCAGGCTGGTAGTGAGGGCTTCAGCCCTTTCCGCGGAGTGGGCACACCGACGTAGCCCGTGGCGGGCGCGGGCGGCTCCTGGGCGGCGCCTGCCGCAGGGCTTCGCGAGACCGTCGCCAGTCCCGCGGCCGCGGGACCGAAGTCCGTTCGGCCCAGGGGTCCCAGTCGGCGCTGAGACCTACAGATGCAAGCACGGATCCGCCGCCCCGCAGGCCGCACTCTCGGAACACCCCCGCGCCGGCCCGCCTCGCGCTTGGCTGGCGGTCGGGGGAGCGCTACGTTTCCCTGGCGGCAAGCACGGCGGGCCGATGGGGCTCGCGGGCGCCATGGAGGCAACGGAGCCATCCCAGCAACACACCACAACCGCTTCACCTGGATCGAGACCGGCGACGCCTACTACACGGCCCTGATCTCGGCCATCGACGCGGCCCGGCAGAGCGTCCGCCTGGAGTCCTACATCTACACGGCCGAGGGGCCTGGCCTGGACATCCGCGCGGCGCTGATCCGGGCGGCGCGGCGTGGCGTGCAGGTGAAGGTGCTGATGGACGCGTTCGGCTCGCTGGAGCTGCCGGGCGACTACTGGGATGGGCTGCGGGCGGCCGGGGGGGCCTTCCGCGCCTTCAACCCCCTGGAACTGCGGCGCATCGCGTTCCGCGACCACCGCAAGCTGGTGGTATGTGATGGGCGCGTGGCCTTCGTGGGGGGCTTCAACATCTCGAGCCAGGAGGTGGGCGATGGCCTGACGCGCGGCTGGCGTGACCTGGCGGTCCGCCTCGAGGGGGCCCTGGTCAAGCCCCTGGCCGACTCCTTCGACGAGATGTTCCAGTGGGCGTTGGTCAGGCGGCCCCGGATGCTGCGGCTGAGACGGTTCCGCCTACCCGGACTCAGCCACCGGCGCGTCCCCCCGCCCCAGATCCTCACCAGCAGTCCCAGCGGCAGGAACAGCCCGCTCCGCAGCGCCCTGGTGCACGACCTCAAGGGGGCCCGGTCGGTGCGGATCATCTCGGCCTACTTCCTGCCCAGCGGGGGTCTGCGCCGGGCCCTGGTCGGCATCGCCCGGCGTGGTGGCGATGTGCAGATGGTCCTGGCAGGCCAGTCCGATGTGCCCCTGTCAAGGCTGGCGGGACGCGCCTTGTACCAGCGTTACCTGCACGCCGGCATAAGGATCTTCGAGTACCAGCCGCAGGTGCTCCATACCAAGCTCTTCGCCATCGGGTCCGTCGTCTACATCGGCTCGGCGAACCTGGACGCCCGCAGCCTGGGGATCAACTACGAGCTCGTGGTGCGCCTGGATCAGCCCCAGGCCGTCCTGGATGCCGAGCGCATCTTCCAGAGCCACCTGCCGGCCTGCCACGAGATCCGGCCGGAACAGTGGCGCAGTTCTCGCGGGCTTTGGGAGAAGCTCAAGGAACGGGTGGCCCATCTCGTTCTTGCGTACATCGACCCGTACCTCGCGCGCCGGCAGCTCGCGCGGCTGCGGTAGGCCGGTCAGAACGGCAGCGGGCTGACCGTGCCGCGGGGACGGATGTCGAGGACCTGGTCGCCGGCCCAGGTGGTGGTGTACTCGGTCCCGTCCACGGCCTCCCTCTCGATCCGGCAGGGGACGGGGAAGGTCACCTCGCCGCGGGCATCGGCGGCGAGCATACCCGTCTCGAGGTACCCGCCGGCGATGGCGGGCGGTGTGGGCGTACCCCCCCATCGCCAGGCGCAGGGCCCGCGCATCGACCCACTCCGGCAGGCGGATGCGGAGGCGGACCGGGCGGCGGATGGTGAAGGCGATGCGGCCCTCGAGGGGCAGCCCGGACCGAATCGTGACGGCCTCGTGGTCCGCGTCGAGGAGCAGGTTGAGGCTGAGCGTATCGCCCTCCTCGGTGAGCCGGTGCTGCCAGCACTCCGCCAGAGCATGCACAGCCCCCGACGTGATGTCCTGGGTCTGGATGGGCCAGTCGCCCTCCTGCATGCGGTCGTTGGGGAGCTGCATGCTGTAGCCCCCGATGCTGCGGCGGAGCACGTCGCGGAAGGCGTCGGAGGTGGGGTTCGGGACCTCGCGCAGGAACTGGCGCAGATCGGCCTCCCGGTGCTGGGTGGGCAACAGCATGCTGCGCACGTAGCGCTCCGCCACGGCGTAGTAGCGCACCTCCCCGGCGGCTCCCAGGTGCAACGCCGTGCGGATCACGTCGCCGGTCTGGCTGATCTCGCCGCGGGATACCTCGTCGGCGGGATGCTCGGGAAACACCTCATCGCCCCAGCCCCAGGAGCTGAGGTACTCCGGCACGCCGACGCCCGGGCTGGATCGCGGGTGTAGGGTCGCCAGGCCCGCGGGTCCCGCGGACGCGGGATGCCCTCACGCGGGCCCGCGCCTGCGGGATGGTCCCGCCGTCGCGGGACAGACGCGGGACGCCCGTCCCTCGGGTCCGGCGCCACGCGCCGGCTGCGACCCGCAGTCCCGTGACCGCGGGCCGCGGGCCGGCGGAGACCTTCCACACTGGCCTGACGGCCGCGCTGCGGCTCCTGAGGCGACCTGGCCCGGGCGACGGGCCAGGCCGCGCACAAGGCCGCTTGGCCGGGTATGTTAGCGGGCCGATGGCGTCCCGCACCTGGGGCGCCCGGCAGCGCAGACGACTGACCATGGCAGGACAGCCAGGCGACACAACCGTCCCTCTGCTGGACATCCGCGACCTCTCGGTGGACTTTGCCCAGGATGGTCGGCTTACGCACGCCGTCAAGGGGGCCAGCCTGCAGGTCATGGCGGGCGAGACCGTGGGCCTGGTGGGCGAGAGCGGCTCCGGCAAGTCGGTGACGGCCCTCTCGGTGCTGCAGTTGCTGCGGGGGACGGCCCGCCATGCCGGTGGCCAGGTCCTGCTGCGCGGGCGCCATGGAGAGGGGTCGCTGGACCTGGTGTCCGCGCCGGAATCCCTGTTGCAGCGCATCCGGGGCGGTCGTATTGCGATGGTCTTCCAAGAGCCGATGACGTCGCTCAACCCGCTGCATACCGTCGAGAAGCAGATCGGCGAGACGCTGCGTCTGCACCGCGGCATGACGGGCGGGGCCGTGCGCACGCGGGTGCTGGACCTGCTGGAGCGCGTGGGCCTTCGGGATGCGGCCAGCCGGCTTCAGGCGTACCCCCATGAGCTGTCAGGAGGGCAGCGCCAACGCGTGATGATCGCCATGGCCCTGGCGAACGAGCCCGAGCTCCTGATCGCGGACGAACCGACCACGGCCCTGGACGTGACGGTACAGGCGCAGATCCTGCAACTGGTCCGTCGCCTGCAGGCGGAACTGGGCATGGCCATGCTCTGGATCACGCATGACCTCGAGATCATCCGACAACTCGCCGCACGCGTCTATGTCATGGAACAGGGCGAGGTGGTCGAGAACGGCCCCTGCACGCGGATCTTCAGCGCCCCGCGGCATCCCTATACCGTCAGGCTCCTCAGCGCGACCCCCGAGCCCCGGCTGCCGCGCTCCCTCGAGGCGGCGGAGGAGGTCGTGCGCGTCGAGGCCGTCCAAGTGCACTTCCCCATCCGCAAGGGGCTCTTCAGACGAGTCGTCGGACGGGTCCGGGCTGTGGATGGAATCAGCTTCCGCGTCCGGCGGGGCGAGACCGTCGGCCTGGTGGGCGAGAGCGGCTCCGGCAAGTCGACGGTGGCCAATGCCCTTCTGCGGCTGATCCCGCGCAGTGCCGCGTTGCTGGCGGGGCGGGTGCTCTACGGGGGCACGGATGTCACGGGCTATGACCAGGGACAGATGCGGCCCCTGCGGCGGCAGGCCCAGGTGGTCTTCCAGGACCCCTACGGTTCCCTGAGCCCCCGGCTGAGCGTCGGGGCGATCGTCGGCGAAGGCTTGCAGGTGCACCACCGTGACCTGCCGGCGGCAGAGCGCGAGGCCATGGTCGTGGCGGCGTTGCGCACCGTCGAACTGGATCCCGAGACGCGACACCGTTACCCGCACGAGTTCTCGGGCGGCCAGCGACAGCGCATCGCACTGGCCCGGGCCCTGGTCCTAAAGCCGCGCTTCCTGGTGCTCGACGAGCCCACCTCAGCCCTGGACCGGACCGTGCAGAAGGACGTCCTGAAACTGCTTCTCGACCTGCAGGGCCGGGAGCGACTCGCTTACCTCCTCATCAGCCATGACCTCAGGGTGATCCGAGCCCTCTGCGACCACGTGCTCGTGATGCAGGCCGGCAAGGTCGTCGAAGAGGGACCCGCAGAGCAGGTGTTCGGCACCCCGCGGGAACCCTACACGAAGGCCCTCATGGCGGCGGCCTTCGAGATGAAGGCTGTGACCGATGGAACGGTCCGGGTGTAGCGAGGACCACCGTATGTCGACCTGCTTAAGGATGAGAGTCTTGTGATCGGTCTTCTGCCCAAGAGCTGGTCGCCGCTGAGCCGACGGCGGTTGGCGAGCTTCCGCCGGAACCGTCGCGGTTTCTGTTCCCTGTGGCTGTTCCTTCTGATGCTGCTGGTGACCCTGCCCGCGGAGTTCATCGCCAACGACAAGCCGCTGCTGGTCCATTTCCGGGGGCGCTGGTACGTCCCGGCCCTGCGGGCCTACCCCGAGACGGCCTTTGGGGGCGACTTCGAGACGGAAGCCGACTACCAGGACTCGCTGTTCATGGACGACATCATCAAGGCGGGCGGCGGCCGGGTGCTGTGGGCGCCGCTGCCCTGGAGCTACGACACGGTGGACGCTGGGAGTGACGAGCCGGCGCCGGCCCGGCCCGGCGCGCGTCACTGGCTGGGCACCGACGACCAGGGGCGCGACGTCCTGGCCCGGGTCATCTACGGCTTCCGGCTGTCGGTCCTGTTCGGCTTCGCCCTGACCGCCGTCAGCGCCGTCGTGGGCGTGCTCATGGGCCTCTGGCAAGGCTACTCGGGGGGCTGGGTCGACCTGCTGGTCCAGCGTTTCATGGAGCTCTGGGGCTCCATGCCGACGCTGTACATGCTGATCATCATGTCGTCCTTCGTGACGCCGACGGCCCTGTCGCTGCTGGGGCTGCTGCTGCTGTTCAGTTGGATGGGGCTGGTCTACGTGGTCCGGGCCGAGACGCTGCGCACGCGCAACCTCGAGTATGTGCGTGCGGCGCGGGCGTTAGGCCTGTCGGGGCCGCGGATTGCCCTGCGGCACGTGCTGCCCAACGCCATGGTGGCGACGCTGACCTTCCTGCCCTTCAACCTGGCGGCATCCCTGACCACGCTGACCTCGCTGGACTTCCTGGGACTGGGGTTGCCGCCGGGCTCGCCCTCCCTGGGGGAGATGCTGCAGCAGGGCAAGGCGAACCTGCACGCGCCATGGCTTGGGCTGACGGCGTTCCTGGTGCTGGCGGTCACCTTCACGCTGGTGGTCTTCATCGGCGAGGCGGTGCGGGACGCGTTCGACCCCCGCCGGGGCCTGGGCAGAGCGGAGGCCACGCGCTGATACCATGTGGGCCTATATCCTACGACGTCTGCTGCTGATCGTCCCGACGCTGTTCGGCATCCTGCTGATCAACTTCGTCGTCGTCCAGTTCGCCCCCGGCGGCCCCGTCGAGCAGATGATCGCCCAGATCAAGGGCAACGCCGTCGATCCCGCCGGCCGCGTCACCGGCGATACCGGCAGTGAAACCGGCGGCAGCACCCGTACCCCTCGCCTGAGCGACCAGGGCTCCACCAATACCCCCAGCAGATACCGCGGCGCCCGGGGTCTGGACCCGGCCCTGATCAAAGACCTCGAGAAGCAGTTCGGTTTCGACAAGCCGCTGCACGTGCGCTTCGTCAAGATGCTGTGGGACTACCTGCGCTTCGACTTCGGCGACAGCTTCTTCCGGGACCGGAACGTGCTCGAGCTGGTGGCCGAGAAGCTGCCCGTCTCGATCTCCCTGGGCGTCTGGTCGATGCTGCTGGTGTACCTGATCTCCATCCCCCTCGGCGTGGCCAAGGCCGTGCGCGACGGTACCCGTTTCGATGTCTGGACCAGCACCCTGGTGATCGTGGCCAACGCGATCCCGGGCTTCCTGTTCGCGGTGGTGCTGATCGTGGTGTTCGCCGGCGGTCGGTACCTCTCCTGGTTCCCGCTGCGCGGGCTGGTGTCGGAGAACTGGCACTCCCTGAGCCTGGCCGGCAAGGTGACCGACTACCTCTGGCACATGGTCCTCCCGGTGACCACCATCACCCTGGGCGGGTTCGCCACCCTGGCCATGTGGACCAAGAACGCCTTCCTGGACCAGATCCACCAGCAGTACGTCATGACCGCCTACGCCAAAGGCCTCAGCCGCCGCCAGGTGCTCTACGGACACGTCTTCCGGAATGCCATGCTGATCGTCATCGCCGGCTTCCCCGCCGAACTGGTCCGCATGCTGTTCACCGGCTCCCTCCTGGTGGAGGTCATCTTCAGCCTGGACGGCCTCGGCCTTCTGGGCTTCGAAGCGGCCATGAAGCGCGACTACCCGGTGATGTTCGCCTCGCTCTATATCTCGACCCTCATGGGCCTGGTGCTGACCCTGATCAGCGACCTGTGCTACACCGCCGTGGACCCGCGCATCGACTTCGAAGCCCGGTGACGAGACCTGTGGACACGGTCAAGAGTGCCCTGCCCAGTGACGACGCCCAGCACCCGGCGGAGTTCGAGCGCCACTGGCGCCTGGTGACCCTGGCCGGGACCCTGGGCATGGTCTGCTTCGCCTGCATCGGCAGCGCCCCGCGCACCAAGTTCCTGCTCGAGATGGGCGCCACGCCCTTTGACTTCGGCCTCCTGTCCAGCCTGGCCGCCGGGGCCCTGGTCTTCCAGATCGTGGCCGGGGTATGGACACACCGTCTGCCGCGGCGCAAACCCGTCTGGATGGCCCTGGCGATCGCCCAGCGCCTCGTCTTCCTCGGGGTCCTGGCGGCACCGACGCTCTTCCACGGCGACCGGGTCCGCATCGGGTGGATCGTGGCGGTCATCTTCCTGCACAGTGCCCTCGGCAACGTCGGCGACCCGCTGTGGTTCGCCTGGATGAGTGACCTCATCCCGCGGGAGACCCTGAACCGCCACTGGGCCTCCCGGCAGCGCTTCATCGCCGCCTTCGGTATCGTCACCCAGCTCGGCATCGCCTTCGGCTTCCGGCACTTCGAGGTCACCCACCGGGTCGTGCTGGGATTCTCCCTGCTGACGTTCGTGGGCGTGTTCCTCGGTGTCGTCGACATCCTCCTCTTCAGTTGGGTCCCGGAAACCCAACCCCAGCCCCGGCAGCCCGTCTCGCTGCGGGCGACCCTGGCGGAACCGCTGGCCAACCGCGAGTTCAGGCCCTACCTCTGGTTCCGCGCCTACCACAGCTTCGCGGTGATGGTAGCCGCCCCGTTCTTCGGGGTCTACCTCATCAGCGAGCTGAAGATGAGCGTGCTGGCCGTGCAGTTGCTGTCGGCGGTCTCGGCCATCGGCATCGTGCTCTCGTCCCGGCTCTGGGGCATGCTCTGCGATACCTACGGGCAACGCCCCGTCCTGCAGCTCACGGTGGCCGCCAAACCCCTCGTCCCGTTCGCCTACCTGGTGATCCCGGCCACGGGCCCCGTCACGGCAACGGCCTTCGCGCTCCTGTGGCTGATTGACGGGATCACCAACGCCGGCCTGCAACTGGGAACGCAGGGGGTGATGCTGAAGCACACACCGCGGAGCAACCGCACGATGTATATCGCGGTCACCAACGTACTCGCCCTCGGGGTGGCGGGAGGAATCGCGCCCCTGGTTGCCGGCGGGGTGATCGAGCCCCTGACCAAGGCGTTCTCCTTCGCCCTCGGGCCATACCGCTTCACCGGCTACCATGCCGTCTTCCTTGGCAGCATGCTGCTGCGCATGGGCGGCTGGGCCTTTGTGGCCCGTTTCCAGGAGGGCGGCAGCCTGAGCGTGGGGGCGATGCTGGCGTACCTGCTCCGCGCCAATCCGTTGGCCGTGCTCTGGGCCACGAGCCGGCTGCACGCCTCCCGCGACGAACGGCTCCGGGCCTGGGCGGCCTCGTGGTTGGGACGCCTGCAGAGCCCCCTGGCCGTGCACGACCTCGTCCGGGCCCTGACCGACCCTTCCGAGCGGGTGCGCCTGCTGGCGGCCGACGCCCTCGGACG
>Ga0172371_10002110_pt1 | contig 31714 bp, 21 predicted proteins | sample Lak12m_FD_114543 | JGI IMG/M metagenome (GOLD analysis project Ga0172371, IMG submission 114543) | Freshwater microbial communities from Kabuno Bay, South-Kivu, Congo - kab_022012_12m | ecosystem: Environmental > Aquatic > Freshwater > Lake | place: Democratic Republic of the Congo: South-Kivu...
ACCTTTTTTTGTCTGAATTCCTGTATATTCGCAAAATGGTTGTCTCCTTATCATTTTTCCGTCCTGATGGATTACATTACAGCTCCGACATGATAAGAGGTTTAGAAAAACTGTCGCCTGTACATCATCAGAACGGGATATTCAAGATACTTTACCGATTTTTTTTAATATTGCACACTGAAATCTGTTTTTCAATATGATGAAGAGACCTACCGAACACATTAAAATCATGATCGCCGAGGATCAAGGATTGATCCGTCATTCACTTGCTTCACTGCTTGGCGCTATGGAGGGATTCGAGATTCAAGGACTGGCTGCCAACGGTGTTGAACTCCTTCTCCAGCTTGAATCAGTGAAACCGGATATTGTGCTGATGGATATTAAAATGCCAAAAATGAACGGGATAGAAGCCACAAAAATCATTGACGAGAAAATGCCTTGGGTGAAAGTCATCGCACTTACTATGTTTGACCATCCTTTGTACATTAAAGAGATGTTAAAGAACGGGGCAAAAGGATTTGTATCGAAAAACTGTACCATTGAAGAACTTTGTGAGGCGATCAGAGTGGTATACAGTGGTACCCAGTATTTCTGTAAAACGACTTCGTCCATTGTTTTTAATGACTTTACCCAAACATTTTCCGAAAACGGTCATGCTGCTATTCATAGTCTTACTCCTCGTGAATTGGAAATTATAAAACTTCTTTCCAGTGGTATGACAACCAAGGAGATAGCAACAAATTTATTCATTTGTGATAAAACTGTTGAACGTCATAAATCCAATCTTATGAAGAAGCTGCAAATTAAAAATACTGCACAACTTATAAAACTTGCTGTTGAAAAGGGAATCCTCATAAATTAGCATCTAAAACGGTAGTTCATGGATAGGCGGAAAAAGTCAAGACCCCCTGCAGTTCAAAAAAAGCGCTTCCATTCAGAAAAGCCACCCGGCAAAAAACCCTTACGGGAAGATGCTTTCACTGACAACCCCATCTTTCTCCCGCTGATCATTCTTATATTAACCTTCATTGTATTCCTGCCGATATTCTCAAACGACTTTTTATTTACCTGGGATGATAGTTCTTATATCACTGACAACAAGATGATCCGGTCACTATCTTTTGCGTCGCTGAATGGTATGTTTACTTCACAGATCGGAGGCACCTATGTTCCACTTCCGTTGCTCTCTTATGCCATCGAATACAAATTGTTCGGCCTTTCACCGGTAGCTTTTCATTTTACCAACCTACTGATCCATTTATTCTGTACATTGTTTGTTTTTAAGATTCTAAGGCTGTTTGGCCTGAAACCTCTTTTTGCAACAGTTGGGGCGCTGATTTACGGTATTCACCCGATGGGAGTCGAATCTGTAGCGTGGGCTACGGAACGCAAAGACCTGTTATACACCTTTTTTTACCTGGCGTCCATCATTGCCTATCTGACCTACCTGAAAAAGGAGCAGCATCCTTCTAAGAGTCCTTATATATATATAGGTATAAGCTGGGGTCTTTTTTTACTAGCATTGTTCTCAAAAATCCAGGCGGTTTCATTACCACTCGTGCTTCTTGCCATAGATTTCTACATGAAACGGCCAATCAAACCAAAACTGATTGTGGAGAAGATACCGTTTTTTGTTCTTTCACTTGTTTTTGGTATCGCAGGTATCTTTATCCTTAAGAATATAGGCGCCTTGAAAATCAATGAACTTTATACCTTGCAGGAAAGACTCTTCTTCGGGGCCTATGCTTTCATCGCCTATCTCATCAAATTTATTGCACCTTTTAAGTTAAGCGCCTTGTACCCTTACCCCGTTAAAACAGGCGTGGCACTCCCAATCATCTATTACCTGAGTCCTTTACTGATCGCGGGATTGGCGTTTACAGCCTATAGAATCTATCAAAAAGGGCGTGCGGTTGTTTTTGGCATTTTGTTTTTCACCCTGAGCGTTTTCTTTCTTCTCCAGATTTTCGGGGCAGGTCAGGGTTTTATGGCCGACCGCTATACAAAGATTCCTTATCTTGGACTAGTTTTCATTGTCGGATGGTGTACCCAGCAATACCTTGAAAAACATAATACCCGTAAAGTCATGATTTTTTCAGGGCTTTCTGTTATCCTGATCGTTTTTATGGTTCTAAGTTTTCAGCGTGCAAGAGTATGGAAAAACGGAGAGACACTATGGACCGATGTGATTGAAAAATATCCCAATAAAGAGTCACGTCCCTATGCCTGCCGGGGACTCTATTATAAGGAAAATGATCAGCCCGAAAAAGCGCTGAAGGATTTTTCAAAGGACTTGGAAATCGATCCTAATGACGTGGAGATATTACAATACAGGGGCAATATCTACTTCAGCAAAGGGAAAGATGATTCGGCGTATGCAGATTACATAAGGGCTCTAAGGATCCGGGAGAACAATGCTCTAACCTTTGCCAACCTTGGTGCGATCTACGTCAGACGCAACCAAAATGATTCTGCACTGCACATGCTCTCCAAAGCCCTCGGAATGGATAGTACACTGTATACCTCTTATGCCAACAGGGCTGTGGTTTACGGTAACTTGGGACGACCTGACGAATCGATTGCCGACTTCAGGCGTTATCTGAAATCGAAGCCGGAAGATGAACGTGTAATTTTCAGCATAGGCATGATATATTTCAATAAAGGTGATTTTAAGGAAAGTATAGAATGGTTTAACAGGGCCATTGCAGTCAAACCTGATTTTGCCAATTACCATTGGATGCGATCTCAGGCGTTCAGGCAATCGGGCAATAAAACAGATGCGCTCAGAGATGCTGTAAGGGCTCAGGACCTCGGTCTGGCCGTTCCAGGGAATTATCTTCAATCACTAAAGTAAAACACGCCGGATCTTATGAAAAAGTTGCCGTCGCAAAAGGATGTGAAACGGAAACAGACAACAGGTAAAATTTCTACCTTACCTTATAATTATATTTCAAAAAAAGATCCTTCCATTTATTATATCATTGTTACGATAATCATCGCCTGTTTTATCTTCTACGGTAACACACTGAGTCTGAAATATGCCTATGATGATATTATGGTGATTACAGGCAACCAGTTCACAAAGCATGGACTTCAAGGTATCGGCGATATCCTCACAACCGATTTCTTTACCGGTTTCTTCGGAAAGGATCAGAATATGGTTTCGGGTGGAAGGTACAGACCTCTTTCCCTGGTGTCATTTGCGATAGAATACCAGTTTTTTGGAGAAAATCCGCTGATCAGTCACCTTGTTAATGTGCTTTTGTTCACAATGACATGCATTCTGATGCTGATCCTGATCAGGAAACTTGCTGTTTCAGGGGGATTTAAGCAAGATCAGGGTAAATGGTATTTTTCAGCGCCATTCCTTATTACCCTGCTATTTGTTGCCCACCCTGTTCACACGGAAGTTGTTGCGAACATCAAAAGCAGGGATGAGATACTTGCTTTCCTGTTTTGCCTTCTCAGCTTCTATTTCTCGATTAAGTTCCTCGAACAGAAGAAAATTTTCCTGCTCTTACTCATCTGTCTGAGTTTTTTCCTGGCGCTTTTATCAAAGGAAAATTCATTGACCTTTCTGGCAATCCAGCCTCTCACAATTTACTTCTTCACCAGGAATACGATAAAAAACAACCTGGAGACTGTCATACCTCTGGCGATCTCAGCAGTGGTTTTTCTACTAATCCGGCAAGCGGCTGTGGGACATTTCAGCACCCCTCTGGAGAATGACCTGATGAATAATCCATTCGTTGAGATGACACAGTTACAGAAATATTCTACGATATTCTATACTCTCGGTCTTTATATTAAGTTATTAATTTTCCCTCACCCTCTTACCTCCGACTACTATCCTTACCATATCCCTATTATCAATTCCGGTGACTGGCGGGCGATCATTCCGTTTATTGTTTATGTGCTTATGATTATCTATATTATCCTGAAAATCCGGAAAAAGGATCTGGTAACTTATTGCTTCCTCTATTTCCTGATCACCTTATCCATCGTTTCGAATATTGTTTTTCCCATCGGCGCTTTCATGAGTGAGCGATTCCTGTTCATGCCATCGCTTGGTTACTGCATTTTGCTTGGGGCAGGATTTCTCTGGCTTGCAAACCGGATTCCATATGACATTCATATTAAAAAAAAGATGATTCCTGTTCTTATGATCCTCACATTGTCACTTTATGCTTATAAAACGATAAGCCGTAACGCCGACTGGTACGACAGTTATACCTTATTCACAACCGACATCAAAGTCTCGCAGAACAGTGCGAAAGGCAACGAGGTTGCCGGTGAATACATTATGCAAAAAGCCAGCCAAGTGCAGGACAAAGCCAAGAAGGACATCTTACTGAGACGTTCCATTGCATATCAGCAGAAAGCGATCAGCATCTATCCTAAGCAGATCATTGCACTTATAAACCTCGCCGCCGCCTATTATGAATACAACAAGGATTACGACACTATTCTGGTTGTCTATAAAACAATCCTCAGATATCTTCCGGACAATCAACAGATCTATACATTTTTTAATACAATCATGGGAAGGTATGATAATGTAGATCACAAAATAATGTTATACAGGGATTTGTACCAGGTAAACCCGCAACGCTACGATGTGAATATTAACCTAGGACTACTCTACCTTGGAGGAAAACAGGATGCCATAAATGCCTTACCCTACCTGGAAAAAGCCGTAACCATCAATCCGGGCGAATTTGATGGACAAAAATATCTTGGTACTGCGTATGGATACCTCCGGAAATGGAATGATGCCAGGATACATCTTGAACATGCGGAGAGTATAAAACCAGGAGATCCTGAACTGAATAAAAACCTTGTTATAATCTACCAAAATCTCGGGGAATACGAAAAGTCCCGTCAGACGATAGCCAGAACGAAGAAACAGTAATAAATGAAAACCTTTAAATAGAAATTTTACCGTAAACAAGAGAATCCGGCGTATGAATAGTTTCCGAAGTAAACAACCATTGAAAAAAGTGTACTCGAAAAATCCAAAAAAGGTTATTCCCGTTTTGACTTCCACCCCGGATAAATTTAATCCATGGATTATCCTGGTGATCCTTGTTGTTACTTTTATTGCTTATACTCCTTCCCTCCGGAACGACCTGCTAAAAACATGGGATGACCAGGCGTACGTAAACCGGAATGATTTGATCATAAACCTTAGTTCTGAAGGTATTATCAAGATATTCAGGGAGGACCGGGGATTGTATGCGAACTATCATCCCCTTACAACTTTATCCCTTGCCATCAATCACTCACTATCAGGTACGAGCCCATTGGGATATCACCTTATAAACCTTTTACTTCATCTGTTGAACACATTTCTGGTTTTTCTTTTTATATACATGCTGCCGGGGAGAAAGATCGTTGCAGCTACAGTAGTTGCGCTACTTTTTGGCATCCACCCGATGCATGTGGAATCGGTTGCATGGGTTTCGGAGCGAAAAGACGTTCTATATACCTTTTTTTTCCTGGGATCACTCGTATCCTACCTTTATTACCTTAAGCGGAACAACGATCTGAAATGTTACCTGTTTGCCCTTTTTCTTTTCACCTGCTCTTTACTTTCAAAGGCCATGGCGGCTCCTCTCCCGCTTATCCTCATTCTGATAGACTATATGAATAACCGGAAATGGAACGTCAAGGTTTTGCTTGAGAAAGTTCCTTTCTTCCTTTTCTCTATAGGATTCGGGATCCTTGCCATGAAGATCCAGGCCGACAGCAATGCGACCAGCAGCGATCTTTTCTCTTTATCCAGCCGTTTCCTGCATGGATGCTACGGCTTCATTGTTTACATTGTTAAAATCCTTGTTCCATCAGGACTGTCTGCATTTTATCCCTATCCCTATCCCCTGGTAAACTCTGCCTGGGTCCTTAACCGCACTCCCGTTATTCTTTTTGTAACTCTGATTCTGACATTTATTCTTTGGATACTGATCATAATTTTGATATTCAAACGAGGGGAAAGGTTAAAGACATTTATTTTTGGGTTTCTATTTTACACAGCCACCGTTGTCCTGGTACTTCAATTCATCCCGGTGGGGAGGGCGATCATGGCCGACCGTTACTCCTACCTCGCATCGATCGGCATCTTTATCCTAATCGGTTTCTTTGCAGATCGCATTTATTCGCAGAAAAAATACCGGTCGGTTGTAGTTGCCTGTTGTCTTGTTTATTCAGGTGTTCTGGCAGTAATGACTTTTGAACGCGCTAAAGTTTGGAAAAATGATGAAACCCTTTGGAGCGATGTCATGAAAAAATATCCCAATGACAACCGTATCCTATTGGCTATCGCAAACCGGGCCAACTACTATTACCTGGAGAAAAGGATGCCTGAAGCATTGCATGATTACCTGGTTGCCGCATCAATCAACCCGAATGATGATGTTGTGTTGGAAAAAGTCGGCCGTATCTATGGAAAGGAGATGAACAATCTGGATTCTGCCCTGTTCTATTTTAACAAGGCATACGAAAAAAATCATAAAAACTATGATGTTCTTACCGATTTGGGTATAGTACTTGGCATGCGTGGCGATCTAAGGAATTCGCTGGAGTATTCACTTCAGGCTTTGCAGATCAACGCAAATGACCCGGCACTGTTATATAATATCGGGATCACATACCAAAACCTGGGGGAACCGGAAAACGCAAAAGGGTTCCTTGAAAAATCCGCAAACATCAATGCCACTCTGAATGACACAACCGGTAAAAAATAAACAGCCCAAGGTTTCCAAACGGCCAGAAAAAAAGAAACATGCAAATACTCATTTTGATGAGAAGAAGGATTTCAGTAGATTTCTTGTTCCAGTCATCCTGTTAGTCATCCTGGCAATAACATGGTTCACTTTCAGAAATTCACTTAACCATGAGTTCACTAACTGGGACGATGACGTTTATGTTCTGGACAATAAGCCGGTCCATCACCTTTCCAGTGAAACAGTAGTTTTCTTTTTCAAAAATCCTTCCGCCTCGAATTATCATCCGCTGACTATGATATCCCTGGCCATCGACTACCATTTTGCAAAAACATATGATACGGAAAACCCTGCCCGAAAGTTAGTGGACGCCTCTGTTTTTCACCGGACCAACCTGATATTCCATTTTTTCAATGTAATTCTTGCGTTTTTCTTTATCTATTTTCTTACTAACCGGAAACTCTTTGCAGCAGCCACGGTGGCACTCCTGTTCGCCATACACCCAATGCATGTTGAATCGATAGCATGGATTGCAGAAAGGAAAGATGTGCTTTATACATGTTTCTTTCTCTCAGGACTGATTACATACCTGAGATATCTTGAGAAAGGTAAAGTGTTGTGGTTCTTACTTACCGGGATTCTCTTCATTTTTAGTATGCTTTCAAAGCCATCTGCAGTTATTTTTCCACTAATATTACTGGCCATAGATTACTACAGAAGACGTTCTATCGGATGGAAAGTGATCCTTGAAAAAGGTATTCTTCTTGTTCCTGCCATAATTTTCGGATTGATAACGGTAATGATCCAGTCAAAAGATGCGATAGCCGATTTCAAGATGTTCACCATTTTCCAGCGGGTCCTCTTTTTCTCGTACGGATCTGTCATATATATCTATAAACTTTTGGTTCCATTCAACATTTCGGCATTTTACCCCTATCCACATCTGAATGATGCTGGATATCTTCCGGTCGCCTTTTACATTGCCCCGGTAGTTTTGTTGTTATTTATCGCGGGTATCCTATATTCAGCACGATACACCAGGACAATCAGTTTCGGGATGGTCTTTTTCTTCATCTCTATTGTTCTTGTACTTCAATTCGTTTCGGTCGGAACCGCCCTGATGGCCGATCGGTATACTTACGTTCCCTCGATCGGTCTTTTTTTCATCATCGGTTATTATTTCGATCAGGTAGCCAGGAGTAAGGCCGGTACACTGTCCAGATTCAGGTTCCCTTTAATCGTGGTTCTGACGGTATATATAATCTTCCTGGCTATCCTGTCTCATGAGCAGGTGAATATCTGGCAGAATTCTGAAACATTGTGGACAGATGTGATTAAAAAATATCCCCTTGTTGAAACTGCCTATAAAAACCGCGGAAACTATTATGCCAGCCTGAATCTGACTGACCAGGCCCTGGCAGATAACCTGGTCCTTGTTAACCTCAAATCAAAGGATCCGGCAATTTACAGCAACCTGGGCAACATTTATGGTCTGAAAGGGGAAACTAACAAAGCACTTGAAGCATATTCCAGATCCATTTCACTCGACAGTCTGAACTATGAAACTTATCTGAACAGGGCTGTTACCTTTGCCCGTACTCGCCGGTTTGACAATGCCATGTTGGATTTTGAGAAGGCACTTGCACTGAAGCCCGGTGCCATAGAAGTTTTCCAGAACCGGTCGTTTGCCCGCCTTGAAATGGGGGATTTCCGGAAGGCTGTCGAGGATTACAATATCCTGATCAGCCAGGACCAGCCTAATGATGCCAATTATCTGTTCCGGGGATTATGTTTTTACCGGCTCAACAGGATCCAGGAGGCTCTTGCTGATTTCCTGAAATGCATCGATCTGAATCCAAGGAATGGAAATGGACTGTTCAATATTGCAGTTATCCTGGAAAACCGGAAGGATTACCATGGTGCGCTTAATTTCGCAGAAAAAGCCCGGGAAGCCGGATATCCGGTGGATCCGGCTTTTGAAGAAAAACTGCGTAAGAATATCTGATCGTTATTATTTTTTCCTGCCTTGCCCGATAAACTGGTTCGTAATTGTAATGTTCTGCTTAACCTGTTCATCCTTCGGGTCAAGTTCAGAAGCCTTTGTGAACATCTCAAGAGCTTTACGGTATTGCTGTCTGATTCCGTACAACACCCCAAGGTCTTTGTAGGGAGCGGGATTTTCCGGAGAGAGTGAAACGGCGCGCAGCAAATATACCTCAGATGAATCCAGGTTGCCTTTATACTGTCCAAGGATTTTCCCCATCAGGTAGTTCACATCACCGGAGGCCGGATTGATTGCATATAGGGTATGGCAGACCTGCAGCATATAATCAACCTCAGCAGGATTGTTCATTGTATTAAGGATCTTAATGGTATTTTGATATGCAAGGGCATCGGAAGGATCGAAGGCAAAGATTTTCATATATTGTTCAATGGCTCCCCTGTAATCCTGTTTATAGATTGCATGTGCGTTTCCGAGGAGCAACAAACCATTCTTGTTAGCCGGGTAAATGGTGACAGACTTTTCAAGATACTTAACCGATTTTTCGAAATACTGCCGCTTTAAGGTTGTGTCGGCAGTCTCCTGGGCCTTTTCCAGGTACTTTCCTCCTGCGGCCGTTGTGCATTTGGTGCTGTTACCTGAAACAAGAACATCTGTTGTAAAGAGGGTGAAATCATCTTTCCATGCCGGGTTCCGGGAGATGGTTTTGCCAGTGTAAAGAAGCACGATTACGACCAGAACGATCCCGGAAACCAGTTTATAATTGTCACGTCGTGGTATGAACGACCGTAATTTATCTCCAAAGAACCATGCAAGGATGAGGGTAAAGCCCAATGATGGCATATAAATAAACCTTTCGTTCATAAATGTTCCAACGGGAAAAAGGATATTTGAAACAATAAAGAGAGTGACAAGGTAAAAAAGGATGCCGAATGCGGGAAGTCTTTTTTTACTTAGGGCCGTCAGAGAATAAATTAAAAACCCCAGGTAAATTGCAAACGTGATAAGTGACCGCCAGTCTGACAACCCGATAAGTGGGATCTGGTATGGATAATAGTCATGTGTTAGGGGTTGCGGAAAAATCAATAATTTCAGGTAAAGACCAAACGTATAAAGAATGGTACCGAATTTCTGCGAGGGAGTGGCGCCGAGGAATGGATTGTTCAACAATTCCTTTGGCAATTCAGGTGAATCAAGATAACCAAGCACAAGGTAACGCATCATCAAAAAGAGAAACGTACTGAGAACAAGCGTGGTCATGACGGTTATGATTTTTTTCAAGCCGGCTTTCGTAAAGAAGTATACAGCCAGTGGAATAACGGCCAGGAACATAACGGTATTTTCCTTTGAAAGGAGTCCAAGGAAGAACGAAACCCCACTGACCGGGAGCAGCCAGAGTTTCCCTTTTTCAAGGTATCTGATGGTCAATGCAGTTGATACCAGGGAGAAAATCAAAGCAAAAAGTTCATCTCTACCTTTGATATTTGCAACAACCTCCGTATGAACAGGGTGCGCTATAAAAAGGATTGCGGTCAGAAAGGGGATTCCGAAGTACCATTCGTTTTTTTTCCCTGATTTCAAAAGCATCAGGAAGACGTTATATATCAGCCAGGCGGTTAGCGCATATAACAGGATGTTGATAAGATGGCTGATTAAGGGATTGAGCCCTCCGAAAACCTGGTATTCGACTGCAAAAGAGGCAATCGAAAGCGGCCTGTACCTTCCTCCTGCAACCAACGATTTTTGTTTCCCGAAAAACCCTGTAAACGAATCATAGCTGAATATCTCCCCTATACCGTCGAATCCCTTTTTGGTAAAGGCATTGTCCTTAATCACAATGGCATCGTCAAGCGTATAATCATAAAAGAGTGTATTGCCATACAAGATAAAAGCAAAAACAAAAAAAATAAACGGAATTGCATTGTGATCGATCCACGGCTTTTTCTTTTCTTTCGAGGGTGTAATCCCGGTTATTTCCCGGGTAATTTTCGTAGATTTTTTTTTATTCACTTTTGTTGAAGTTTAGCAACCTTCGCATTATAAAACAGGGCGCTATCACGATTCCCCATGTTCTGGAAGGTCATTCCAATCAGCATAAGGATCTGTGCATTCCCTGGCTTCAGTTCATCCGCTTTATGGAAACATCTGAGAGCGCCGGCGTAATCTCCCATGGAACCATAGACACTTCCGAGGTTCGTGTGAAATTCCAGGTTTTTCGGATCCAGATTGATGGCCTTCATGTATGCATTGACAGCATTTGGGAAATCCTTTGTACCGAAATAGGAACCTCCTAAAAAATTATAGGTTTCGGAGGAGGTATATTTTAATTCAATGCACTTTTTCAGGTTGACAATTGCATTGTTAAAATCCCCTACCCGGTAATACGAGTTTCCCAGTGTACTGTATGGTTTGGGGTCACCGGGATCGAGCCGTATTGCGGTTTTAAGAGCTTCAATAGCGGCAGGGTAATCATTCTTCTGGTAGAGGGCCGCCCCCAGGTCAAGATAAGCCATCGGGTGGTTTGGGTCAATCTTAATTGCGGATTGAAATTCAGCGATCGCCTGGTGAAGATAACCGATTTGACTCTCTTTGTCAGGATTATTTTTGTCGAATTTCTGAAGGAGTACCGTCCCGTAATTGGTCCTGACCCTTGAACTGCCAGGAGATGAAGTGGCATCGGCGATAAAAAGGGTCGTGTTATTCTTCCAATCTTGGTTTCTTGCAATTGTTTTAACAGAATATGGAATCAGGATTAAAAGTGTAACAAGGTATATCCATTTATTTCGTGTAAAGAGTGAGCCTATTCCTGCATTTTTTCGAGTTTCCCGATTCTGTGAAAAGATGCGGAACATGCCATAAGCGATCAGTATACTGAAACCAAGGGATGGAATATAAAGAAAGCGGTCGGCCATGGTGCATCCGATCACAATAAAAATGTTGGCGACTACTGCCAGGGAAAGCAGGTAAAACAGGATACCGAAGACAAAGATGTTCTTTTCTTTTTTGAGAAGGCTCCGGACAGCGAAGACAAATCCCGTTGTATAAACCAGAAGGGGCAGGAAAGCCTGGTAGTTACTCCATTTGAAAAAGGAAATCTCCAGGAAAGAATAATCGTAAGATAAAGGGTGGGGAAAAATCAACAATTTCAAGTATTTTCCGAGAATAAAAAAAGAAGTGGCCAGTCTGGTCATCAGGTCCGGGGCAGCAATAAGAGAATTATCCAGATAAGTATATTCTTTCCCGGTGATATTGGTTCCAAGTATCATTAGCCGGATAATAAAGTACGCTGCTACCGTCACCACAAAAGGAATAGTAAGGGTAAGCAACTTTTTAACCTTGATATCCCTGAAAAACCAGAGAACCAATGGAAAGATCAGGATAAATGATATGGCGCTTTCTTTTGCAAAAAGACAAAGGAAATAACTTGAGATTGCTATCCCAAGTCGCCACCTGCTCCCTGTATCAAAGTATGCAATAAAATTGTCAACCGATAGCAAGAAAAGCAACAGACACAGGATCTCATCACGGCTCTTAATATTGGCAACCACCTCGGTGTGAAGCGGTTGAGCGATAAACAAGAGAGATATAATTAACGGTAAAAGGATAGTGAATTTTGACATCATACGCCGAAGCACCCTGAAAAGGAGAAATCCTGTAAGGGCATAGAAGAAGACATTGGTAAAATGTCCGGCATGCGGATTGCCGGGGAAAAACTGCCATTCAATTGCAAATGTAACCATCGATAAAGGGCGGTACAATCCTGCATTATTATTCCAATAACCTTCCCAATAAAATGTCCTGAGCAAAACCGGGATTCCTGCAATTCCCTGTTTTGTGAACCGGTTTTCCTGTATCACAGCCAGGTCGTCGAGTGCATAATCATTAAAAATCGTATTAAAATAAAGGAGGAATCCTGATATAGCAACGATAAGGGGAAAGATCAACTCAAGTCGGCGGCTGGGGATGGCAACTGATGGCTGGGCAACACTTGTCAGTCCTGGTACTTTTACGGGTTTCCCGACTGGTTTTTTATAGATCTTTTCTTTATGCATGCTCAAGATTGAAAGTCACTGGTTTTTCTGCAATTGAATAACCCGGCTCCTTATCAAGTTTGCATCGGTAACTTTCCCAATGCGGTCATATGCCCTGGCCAGTTCAGTATACGCCGGTATCAGGCCAGGATTCAATTGAACTGCCTTCTGATAGAACTCAATACTTTTAACGGGTTCGCCGAGATAGCTATAGGTCAGACCAATGTTGAACAAAACATCCGCATTGTTCCTGTCAACTGTCAGTGCACGGTTGAAGATTTCAAGAGATCTAGCAAGCTGACCTTTGAAACCATATGCTTTCCCAAGCAGCAGTAAAGTTGATGGATCCTCACCATGCAGAGCGAGGTTTTTTTCCAGACTGATGATTGCTTCATCAAATTTTCCGATACTTCCCAAGGCATTGCCAATGTAATAATAGATCTGCGGAGTCTCAGGACGGAAAAAGGCGTATTTCTCCAGCAATGGGATTGCATCTGCAAACCGACCCATAGAATAGTAGTTGATCCCGAGGTTGAAATAACCTTTCATGTATGAGCTATCAATTCTAATCGACCGGGCGTAAAAAAATGTTGCTGAATCGCGGTTGTTCAATGCTGCATAGACATTTCCCAGGTTGTTAAATGCATCAAGGTAGGAAGGGAAAATTGCGACAGCTTGATTCAACTCAACCGATGCCACCTTAAGCATTCCGTTCTTTTTATTTTCATTTTTCTCCTCCCCTGACCTTGCCATTAGTTCACTGCCATAATTATAATGAGCCCTGGCGCTTTTAGGTGAGTGCGTAACATCCTTTGAATAAAGGGTGAGGTTATCAAGCCAGTCTCTGTTTCTGCTTACTGTTACCCCTGAATAAATGACCAAAACAAAGATCAGTATAACTGAATAGCCTTTATTTGAGGCAAGAACATGGGGAAGTGGTTCCTGTGGTTTCATGCTTTTTAAAAGCATTGCCAGAAGGGCGCCGGTCACGATGGAGAATCCCAGGGAAGGCGTGAATAAAAACCGTTCTGCAAAAGTCGCCCCTATGTATATGACAATGTTTGAAACTGTGGCGATGGTAAAAAAATAGAAAAGAATGCCATAGAATATTAGTTTGTTCCTCCTGAAGGATATGAAAAGAACCACACAAACTGCGGCCAGAACCAGGAGGGAAATGATAAACTGAAAACTCAGTATTCCGACCGGAGGAATCTGGTTGTATGAATAATCATGCGACAATGGAAAAGGGACAACCATTTTCAGTATGTAGAGGAATTGCAGGTAAAATCCCGTTGCAAGCCTTGATGTTATATCATCCGTTGCAAGAATAGAATTGTTCAGGCTCGAAAATATCCCTTTATCAACAGGAGTTGGCATGGAATTGACAATGGCATAACGAAGAAGGAGCCAGCCAAGAGTAATGACAGCCAGAACAGTGCCAAACATCAGCTGATTTTTACGGGATGCTTTCGTAAAAAGAAAGATCATGAGCGGAATAACGAAAAGAAACATCAGGGAGCTTTCTTTCGAGAGCAGGGAAAGCAGATAAAATCCGATGCCTGAAGACAACACAGGTACCGATTGTTTGGAGATATACCTAAGAAAATAATACATGGCAATAATTCCGAACAGAAAGGCTAGCAGGTCATCCCGTCCTTTGATGTTGCCAACCACCTCTGTATGCACAGGATGTGCAATATAAAGCAGGGCAATTGAAAGGGGGAGCAAGGGGTGCATATCACTGCAAATCCTTTTCATTAATAGGTAAAGCACAAATCCGGCCAAAGCAAAAAGCATCAAGTTAACTGCATGGCTTACATGAGGATTCAGGTCAAAAAGCGTATACTCGACGGCATAAGTTACCATCGGAGCAGGCCGGTAAAGGCCATCATTGAATCCATTGAATCCGTTGAAGAAATTGGTGGAAAGAAGTTTGGGAATTCCCTGCAGCCCTGACTGAACGTATGTGTTGTTTACAATTACACAATAATCGTCAAGACAGTATTTGTTGGGAATGGTGTTCGCATACAGAAGAACGGCCAGGATTACCGGCAGTAGCGGATAAATCCATTCCGGATATTTTTTAACGAATTTCTTCATCCAGCTAATGTCTTTTAAGTTCCGGCATGATGATGTTCGCCTTGCTGCGCCAGTTTTCCAGCAAAGCCTGATCGACAACAAACCCGAGAGTCTGGGCCCTGGAACCATGTTCATACGCTTTGGCAAAATCCTGTTTTACAGCATACACGAGGGCGGATACATAATGTGCCCCGGTATAATCGGGAGATAATTCAAGGGTCTTTATACAATAATATAAAGAACTGTCGTAGTTCTGTTTCTTAAAGTAGGCCACGGCAAGATTGTAATTGCCATTTATATCCTCAGGTCTGAAGGTCAGGTAATACTTAAAATCATAAATTCCACTGTCAAATTTGTTGAATCTGTCGGTATAAAGAATCCCACGATCAAGATAAGTGTCGTAACTCCTGGGATTTTTTTTAATGGCAATTGAAAAATCTTTCAGTGCAAGGTCATAGATGGCCATGTCACGATATGCGGTTCCCCGGTTCAGATATAATTTATAATGGTTTGAATCAATTTTGAGTCCGTCATTGCAATCTTTAATAGCCTTATCATATTGCTTATACTGGATGTACATGTAACTCCGGTTTACGTATGCCGACAGGCATGATGGATTTTTCTCCATCACATCTGTCCAAAGCGAAATGCTGTCGGTCCACACTTTTGTTCTGTTCCATGTGAGGAGACATAGCAAGAGTATCACTCCAACACCAGAGTAATTCAGGGTCTTCTTATTTCCGGAGGATTTCATAAGGTCACGAAATTGAACAAACAACATCGCGATGATAAAAAACAAACCAATGTATGGTATGTAGGAATAACGCTCAGCAACGATAGCCTGTCCGACAGGGAGAAACTGTAACACCGGGAAAATCACAACGAGGAAGAAAAGGAGTCCGAAACAGATTGCCGGATTCTTTTTCCAGGTTTTGATAATAGTAATAAAAAGAAGCACGACAATTACCGGAGAAAGATAAATGTAGAAGGGAACATTACCTTCAGCTGTGAATGGATAATTGTAAAGACAGGTAAGATTAACCGGAAGGATTAGTTTAAACAGGTAAATCCATATACTATACTGTGCGTAGAAAAAGCTGTTCAGCACTGAGATCCCTACCGGGTTTATTGAGTCATCGGTCTTCTGGGCCATGATTGCTATAATACCAAAAATCAGGGAGAGTGCGAAGAACGGGATCTTTTCCAGGAACATCTTTATGTCAGGTTTACGCACAACAAAGTAGTCAATCAGCAAAAGCACGACAGGGAGAGTGACTGCCTGTGCTTTTGCAAGCAGTGAAAGTGTGAAACAGACCAGGGTATAGTATAGATATTTGTTTTTGCGTGTCTGATTGTAAAATATGTAAGCAAGCATCGCCAGTAAAAAATACATCGTATATAACAAATCTTTCCGCTCGGAAATCCAGGCTACCGACTCGACATGCATCGGATGCACAGCGAACAAAATAGATACAATAAAAGCAATCAGGTTGTTTTTTTTGAACAGGTGCCAGGTAACAAAATAGACAAGTACAGCATTGACAAGATGCAGGATTAGATTATGAAGGTGATAGCCTTGTGCACTCAATTTAAACATGGAGTAATCGAAGGTGAAACTCAGGATCGTAAGCGGATGGTAATTCCCCATCCAAAATGAAGAAAACATCTTTGTGAGATGTTCGAAGCTCAGCGTTTTGATCATATCGTTATTCATGATGTAAATAACATCATCCCAATTCACAAAATCATTCCTGACTGATAGATAGAATGCAGCTACTGTCGCGATAACAATGAAAACAAGGCTGAAATGAGAATTGCGGGGAGCCGTATTCTTACTTTTTTTCTTTACTGCCATAGTGGTCCATTTTCAGTTTCACATAGTGAAAGCAACCCGATCCTGACTTCAGGACATTACTGTACCATGGACGGATCCAGTTGTGCCGCTCTCTTAAGGAATCGTTGGGATTCGGACGGATTATTCAATGACTTGTATGTTATTCCGAGATAATAACAGGCGCGTGCATTTTCCGGATCCAGTTCAAGACATTTATGAAAGTTATCGGCGGCTTTAGTAAATTCTCCGATCATTCCAAAGCTACTACCCAGGTTAAAATATGCATCTGCATAATTAGGGTCCAGTTGAATGGCTTGTTGGTAGAGTTCAATTGCTTTCCGGAAATCCCCTTTCTGAAAGAAAATAATTCCCATGTTGGCATAGGTAGTTGGTTCTCTTGGATTCAGTGAAAGCGCCTTCTGATAGCTTTCCATTGAACGTTCATTTTCTCCCAGCCGATAGTAAGCCAATCCCATTTGTTGCCAGGCGTCGGGGTAAGAGGGGTAAATCTCTGCCGCCTTTTTAAATTCCTCAAGGGCCTTTCCTATCCCATCCTTATACAGCTGAGGGTCATTCTCTTCCTTTGCTTTATCACGGATGGCTGTTCCCCAGTACAGACGCATATGGGCGCTGTTCGGAGATCGTTCGACATCGCAGGAAAATAGCGTATATTCATCCTTCCATTCCATATTCCTGGAAATTGTTTTGATGGTGAAGAGTACCATGATCAAAACAATCAGGATGGACGGCCCCATCAGTTTTTTTATAATCATCCGGAGAACCGGGGTATATTGTTCTTTCTCATTAACGCGGAACACAAACATGATCCCGGCAATAAAAGCAATACAAAATCCAATAGACGGCAGGTACAGGAACCTCTCTGCAAATGAGGAGCCGATCAGCATGAACAGGTTACTGTATATACTAATGGTAACCAGGAAAAAAAGAATCCCAAAGGCCAGTATGGATCGTTCTTTAACTTTCCAGATCGCGTAAACCAACAAAGCAGCATATACAATGAAGGAAATCAGTACATAGGGATCGGACCAGAAAGTGACAGGAATCTGGTTGTAAGAATAGTCTGAAACAAGTTGCAAAGGCAGGATCAGCAAGAACAGGTATTTACCAAGCAGCAAAATTGCGGTAGCAAGTCGTGATTGAATGTCAGGAGCAGCCAATAATAAATTATCAAGTAATGTATTGGTTGCAGGAGTTGCCCAGGCAGTAAGTACAGCCTGCCTGATAAGAAGATATGCAATAGCAGGAATCAGAAACAGAACCGTAACCCAGATACCTGCAGGTCTGCCTTTTTCGCTTACGTACCATCCGATCAATGGCATGATAAATAGAAAAGTGATCACTCCCTCCTTCGACATCAGAGCAAAAAAATAAGCGACGAGGCAACCTGATATCAGTACCCTCGAATTATTCTTTAGATAGGATAACAACCAATGCACTGACAGGAGGAGGAAAAAGACTGACATAATTTCATCACGACTTTTGATATTTGCTACCACTTCAGTATGAACAGGGTGAACCATCCAGAGCAAGCAAGCAAATAAAGCGAAGGCCGGATTAAACCGGTGAAACAGCTTTGATAACACCAGTAAAAGAAGTGCACATGTGAGGGCATAGAAAAGCACATTGATCAGATGCCCGACCAAAGGTTTTCCCGGTGCAACCTGCCATTCCAGTGCAAACATTATTAGCGACAGAGGGCGGTAAAGATTGTCATTCAGCATGCTGACACCATACCGGTAGGGGGTCTTCAGAATTAAAGGAATTCCCGAAACTCCCTTTTTAACAACCCAGTTGGTTTTAATTGCGCCATTATCATCGAGCACATACTTATGTCCGATGGTTCCGGCATAAAGAAGGAAAGAGAACAGGAAAACAAACATGTACCAGGGGATCATTGATTTTAAAGGTACGATTTTGCTTTCATGGTTAACCGTCCGGGTCGCCAGCTTAGCTTTATGGTTGATGGATTTATTTCCCGGCTTCATTATAAATTTTATATTTTGCCAACTTCTTTTTCTGCAGAAAATAACTCATTGATGTATTCAGGACACCCATTCCATAAGTGATGGATCTTTTCAGGTTGATCGATGATGCCTCCGGGAAATACTTGGTCGGACAAGTAATTTCGGCGATCTCGAAGCCGGCCATGAATATCTGGGAAAGCATTTGGTTATCGAAAACAAAGTCGTCGGAGTTGGCGTGGTAGTTGATCTTCTCAAGAACTGCACGTGAAAAAGCACGGTAACCGGAGTGGTATTCAGAGAGTTTCTGGTTAATGAGGATATTCTGGGTCATGGTGAGGATGCGGTTGAAGAAGTACTTATACTTTGGCATACCTCCACGTAAGGCGCCGCGGCCCAGGATGCGGGAACCGATCACTACAGGGTACAGCCCTCCTGCTATCATGTGGGCCATTGCCGGGATCAGTTTAGGTGTATATTGGTAGTCGGGGTGCAACATGATCACGATGTCAGCGCCCAGGCTGAGTGCCTTGTCATAACAAGTCTTCTGGTTTCCACCGTATCCCTTGTTTTTATTGTGCTGAATCAGGTGCTTGACTCCCAAAGAATTAGCCAGATCCACGGTTTTATCGGTGCTGGCATCGTCAACCACCACAAATTCATCCACCAGATCGAAGGGGATCTCATCTATAGTCTGTTTCAGTGTTTTTTCTGCATTATAAGCAGGCAGTACGACAATAATCTTTTTCCCGAATAACATAGTTCAATAGGACTAATAATAATATTGATAAGTTCACAAAAGTAGGACATTTTCCAGGGCTGCAAAATGAAACCTTTAACTTTCATACACTAATTCGCCCTAAGACAAACAAAGCAACCGCAAACATTATAATCAAATTTATCTGTTTTTCAAAGACTTAGCAATGCTGTCGAATTCCAATGCTTTCTTCTGCTGTCCCAAGTAGTTGTAACTTGCCGCTATATTCCGAATAAGCGTGGTATCAACTTTATCAAGTTTATAGGCCTGAAGCAGATAATCAAGGGATCGTGGAAAGTTACCTTTCAATCCCATGGCCACTCCCAGGCTTTTCAATACGAAAGGATTTTTTGGATTTATAGTATACGCTTTTTCCAGGTTTTCAATTGCTTTCCCCAGGTCATTGTAATATTTTCCATAGATCCTGCCAATGCACTCGAGTGCATTGTCATTGCGGGGATCATTGGCAGAGATAACCAGGTAATCGGCCAGTGCGGCTTCATACTGTTCCTTGTTCAGATACTGTTCTGCCCGTTTTTCATAAATAAAGTTCATGCGTCCGTCGGGATACTGCCGTAATACATCCGACCATAAAGTAATGTCATTTTTCCACACCTTCGTCCGTTCATATGTCATGAAAGAAAAAACAATGGTCATTATCAATGTGGCAACAGCCAGTCCGTAACCTATGTATTTCAGTGAGGATTTCTTTAAGATAAAATAATCGGTAATTGTTCCAAGGATGAATGAAAGCCCTATATAGGGGATGTAAGTATAACGGTCAGCCAGGATCGCCTTTCCAACTGAAAGAAATTGCAGAACCAGGACAATAGTTAAGAAATAGAAAAGGATCCCGAAGATAAATGTACGTGGGATCTCCCCCTTCCTTGTTGCGACCCAAACCAACAGACCAGCAATTACAATGCATATATATGGGGCGATCCGGAAGGAAAGAGGCAAAAGTCCTGTTGTGGTGATGGCAGGATAAGGATAGAAGGCTGACAGACCGGAAGGATTAACAAATTTAAGGATATATGCAATAAAACCATAGGATGCATGCATTATCCGCTGGTATAAGGAGAATATCTCGAATTTGTTGATCGCACTGATCGATTGCAGGTGTACCGACATCAACCCGATGACAAGGGCAAGGATGAAAAAAGGAATTTTCTCAACAAGGAGTTTCCAGGTGAACCTGCGATGATTAAAGTAGTCGATCAGTAGCAGGATCAATGGAAACGGAACGGCCATGGCTTTCGACAGGCATGAAAAGAGAAAAAATAAAAGCGCGACACCGAGTTTCCATATTTTTTTATCTTCGAGATACTTCATGTACGCGATCAGACCTGAAAGGAAAAAGAAAGTGTAAAGGACATCTTTCCTCTCCGAAACCCAAGCCACTGATTCGACGTGCATTGGATGTATGGCGAACACCAATCCAGAGATCACGGCAGGCCACATCCTTTGACGGCTATTAAGATAAACAAAAAGAAATACGAGTATTGCATTGAACCCATGAAGTACTAAGTTGGTCAGGTGGTATGAAGCAGGTGATAATCCGGATACCTGGTAATTCACGGCAAGGGAAAAAGTGGTAAGGGGATGATAATTGTTTATAAGCTGTTGAAATTTATCGCCATAACTAAATATATTGATAATTCCCCGCCAGGATATATCATGAAGTAATTGATTTTGAACAACATAAACTCCATCATCCCAGGTATTGATAAAACCGTTTTTTACCATAGGAGAAAAGGCTATGAAGCTTATAATAAATAGTATAAAGATTACACCATAAAACAGATATTGGTTTTTACCCAAGGGCGATGATGTTGCGATCTTATCAGCCGGAGGGATCGGCTTCCTTATAGGTTTTTTCTTTACCGGTTTTTGTTTCATGCCAGGCACAATGAAAAATCTAAAGGGTGCTGCATACGGATAGAGTGAAAATCCAAAGATAATAAATATAAAAAGTTTTAATCACGTCATTTTTAATCTTCATAATTCTTATTTTTATGCAGAACTTTTAAGCTTCAAATAAAGTATTTTTTTAACATTTCAATAGGAGGATCATACAATGAACAAGACAATGCCGATACAAGGTTTACTAATGACAATTTTGCTTTTGTTATTCACCTGCCTTCCCGCCGTTTTGAGCTTTGGCCAGGAAAAGGGAAGCTTCACCGATAAGCGTGATGGCCATACATACAGATGGGTCATGTTTGGGAAACAAGCATGGATGCTTGGTAATTTAGACTATAAAACCCCGGCCGGAAGCTGGGTATATAATAATGATTCGACGAAGGAGGCTGCTTATGGGCGACTCTATGACTGGACAACTGCCCAGAAAGCATGCCCAAAAGGTTGGCGCCTGCCTACAGATCAGGATTGGAATACTCTGATAACCACCGTCGGGGGAGAGAGTGTTGCAGGACGCAAAATTCAGGAATCAGATTCCATCCCCCCTAACTTAAGAAATATAAAATCCGGGGATATCGATAATTTCATTTCATTGCTTGCCGGAGTGCGTCATGCCGATGGCTCATATACCGGATTAGGGATATGGGGCGGTTGCTGGTCAGCCACTCCGACAAAAAACGATGTGGGAAACAATTACTTATTCACACGTAATGGCATGGCTGTTGGAAAGAGCACGAATGACAAGACTTCCTCGTTTTCGGTCAAATGCGTGAGAAATAAATAATTCACCCTTTTAATATCTTATTCCTGTTAAGTCGCCGCTGTGACCGAAAGGGCGAAGCTATACTTAGTCTGAATGAAGAAAATCTCTGTTATTTTTGGTACCCGTCCTGAAGCTATAAAACTGGTACCAGTAATTCTTGGTTTACAACAACACCCTGCTCATTTTCATTGTCATATCTGTGTTACAGCCCAGCATCGTCACATGCTTGATCAGACACTGGAGGTTTTTGGTATCACCCCTGATACCGATCTGGACCTTATGGAACATGATCAGACATTGGCCGGTTTTACCTCTAAAGCGCTGGCCGCCCTGGATTACTACATGAAAATTGAGATGCCCGATATGGTTGTAATACAGGGCGATACTAATACCGTGTTCTGCGCGGCGCTTTCGGCTTTTTACCGGCAAATCCCGGTGGCTCATGTTGAAGCCGGCCTACGCACAGGGAATATTTACGCTCCATGGCCTGAAGAGATGAACCGGATCCTTGCAAGCCGTCTTACAACTCTTCACTTTACTCCTACCAAATGGAGCCGGCAAAATCTTCTCCAGGAAGGTATTCCGGAAGATAAGATATTTGTCACCGGAAATACTGTTGTCGATGCATTTTACCTCTCTCTATCGAAAATAGCAGCAAATCCGCCGCCCCTGCCGGAAATAGTTCACGACCTGATTGATAAAAATGCCAGAATTGTTTTGATAACTGGTCACCGAAGAGAGAATTTTGGCAACGGTTTTGAGAATATTTGTACCGCGATTGCCCGCCTGGCAGAGTCTTTCCCGGCCATCCATTTCGTCTATCCTGTTCATTTGAATCCTAATGTTCAGGAACCAGTTTTTCGTATTTTACAGAAATCATTAAATAAAAATGTTCATCTCCTGTCACCTATCCCTTATCTTTCATTTGTCGCCCTGATGAAACATGCCAGTGTAATCCTTACCGACTCGGGTGGTATCCAGGAGGAAGCTCCAAGCCTTGGCAAACCGGTTATCGTCATGCGTGATACAACCGAACGTCCTGAAGGTGTTGAAGCCGGCGTAGTAAAATTGGTTGGCACCGATGTTGAGTTGATCATCAGGGAAGTCTCCCTTTGTCTTGAAAATAAGGCACAGTCTGATATCCCGGAACAGTTCGTTAATCCTTATGGAGATGGGAAAGCAGCGATGAAAATAGTCGAAATCTTGTTGACTTATTTCCAGGAATGAGCTTCTATATCCGTTTTTCTCAAAAAATCAATAATCTTTTCGTTTATTGGATCGACAACTCTTTCCATGATCAATTATTGAGCCAACGGCTCGGAAGGGGAACTTTATGGTCTGCCATTGGTTCTGTCCTTTCAAGAAGTCTAACCATCATCGCTTCCATCTTTGTAGCCCGGCTGATCGGGAAGGAGGAGTTTGGCGAGGTTGGTATCATCCAGAGTACCATCCTCATGCTGACCTCCTTCGCCGGTTTTGGATCGGGGATCATGGCCACAAAATTTGTTTCACAATATTGCAGGCAGCACCCGCAAAGGGCTGGTAACATTATCTTTTTAGCAGAGTCGGTTACTTTTTTTCTCAGTCTGATCTTCTCATTCCTGTTCTTTGCATTTTCAGGGATCATAGCTTCAAATATCCTTGCATCTCCTGAACTGGCTCCATTTTTAAAAGTCTCAGCATTATTGTTGTTTTTTAATACCCTGGGCGGAACACAGTTGGGCATTCTTACCGGTTTTGAGGCATTTAAAAAGATTGCACATATCAACCTCATTATTGGGATCAGTTCAGTTATCTTTCTCCCGCTTGGATCTCTTTTTCTGGGCCTAAGTGGAGTAATCTGGGCGATGATACTTGTCTCGGTGGTTAACTGGTTACTAAACCTGTATTCACTGCAAAAGATCTATATTAAAAACAATATCCACCGGACTTATAAATTTAACAAGAGTGATCTGGGATTACTGTGGACTTTTAATTTCCCTTCCTTTCTGAGCATTCTGGCTTTCACGAGTGCAGGTTGGATATGCAATGCAATGCTGGTCAATGCAACCGGTTATGATGAAATGGGTATTGTCAATGCATGTAACAACTGGTACCTGGTTATACTTTTTTTTCCCACCATAATCAGCGGGATCATACTACCAATCATGTCGGAACGTATCGGAAGCAACGAAAGCAAACAAACTAAAAAGATCGTGTTTTTTTCTATCAAGATCAATGCCTTCATTATATTACCTTTCGCAGTTCTACTGATTATTTTCAGCCCTTTTTTTATGGGACTGTTTGGTGAGTCCTTCAGCTCATCCTGGCTTCCACTTGTCTTCACAATCCTTACTGCTTGCCTTTTGTCAATTCAGATCCCTGTAGGACAAATGATCGCTGCAAGGAGCAGGATGTGGCTTGGTTTTTATATGAATCTGGGTTGGGCTATTTTATTCATCGGATTCAATTATATCTTTATAGATCATGGCGCCAATGGATTGGTTATTGCAAGATTTATTGCCTATTGCATTCATTCCATCTGGACTTTCGCCTGGTTCTTCTATGTAGTAAAACAATTGAACCAAGAAAAACCGGTAGTTATATGACCCATCCTGATATAATACAACAAATGGGTCCCATTTTTGATTGGAGTGGTCTTGCTACCCTGAATGGTCTCAGAGATAGGGATTACCAGGAGTTATATCACTACCTTGAAAAGGAACAATCTCTATTTCTATCCAAAGAAAGGGAGTTTCGTAGCCCGGACTATCCCTGGCCTTCAGATGCGCTGCACTGGTGGAGCCGTATCTGGGAATATCCCTATATTTATTGGCACTTACGTAGAGTCCGCGAAATATTTCCGAACAGGAAACCACGAGCCTTAGACCTTGGCAGTGGTGTGACATTTTTCCCGTTTGCCGTTGCAAAATTGGGTTTTCATCTTTCCTGTCTGGATCCGGATCCCATCTGCAAGAGTGATTTTGATAAAGCGCTAAATGCGTTGGGAAATAACTCATTCTCCCTTGATTATTCATTACTCGACACCAAACGTTATCCCTTTCCCGATAAGGAATTTGATGTTATATACTGCATCAGTGTGCTGGAACATATTGAGGATTATTCGGGTACAATAGATGAGATCGTGAGGATACTAAAGAACAATGGTTACCTGTTCCTTACTATTGACATCGACCTCAGGGGGGATTCAGAGATCGGAGTTGAAAAATACAATACATTAAAATCCTGTCTTCTGAAGTATTTCGAGTTTCGCTATCCTGAAATTACTGTTCATCCAATGGACTTGCTAACATCAGAGAATAGTCCTTACCCGATACCTCAGTTAATTGGCTTTAAAAAATGTTCTACCTATTTTAAACAACGAATCGTTAAACCAATACTTCGTCATCCTCCTGGCCCCTTCCGTATGCCAAAACTTGCCGTGGAAGGACTGCTGATGAAAAAACGGCAATAACAAATATGAGATCAGAGATAGGTTAGAATAGAAGCTATGAACATCGGAATCGTTACTACCTGGTTTGAAAGCGGCGCGGCCTACGTTTCGCGGCAATATATTTCTCTCCTCGAATCCAATCATAACATCTTTATCTATGCAAGAGCCGGTAGGGTTCCGTCGAAGGATGAGGCTTATTGGAGCAGGAACTACAACGTCACACAGAATAAAGAAGATCTTCTGATCACAACCTATATCAACCGGAATCAATTTACAAGGTGGGTTAAAAAAAATAATCTGGATATTCTTTTTTTCAATGAACAACAATGGTGGGAGCCATTAAAATGGTGCAAAGAAATGGGAATAAAAACCGGAGCCTATGTTGACTTTTATACTGAGCTTACCATACCACTCTTTGCAGTATATGACTTTCTTATCTGCAACACTAAACGTCATTATTCTGCCTTTTCCTGGCATCCGCAATGTTTTTTAGTACCCTGGGGAACTGATATTGAAACCTTTAGACCTGTCAGGAACGCACCGCCGGGAAATGGACCAATGGTGTTCTTCCATTCCTGCGGGGTGGATCCATACCGAAAGGGAACCGATCTTCTTATCAGGGCTTTCTATGAAACTAAATCCAACAGCAAACTGATCATTCACACCCAGATCGCTATTGAAGAACTATTCCCGGAATTGATATCAATCATTAAAAATCTTACGACTTCCGGAAATCTGGAAATTATACAAAAGACTGTCACTGCACCAGGTCTGTTCCAACTCGGTGATGTTTATGTTTATCCGTCAAGACTTGAAGGAATTGGTTTAACCATCGCTGAAGCCCTTGCCAGTGGATTACCTGCGATAGTTCCCGATTATCCACCCATGAATGAGTTTGTATCAGAAGGTAAAACAGGATCTCTGATCAGGGTCAGTCGCTTAAACGCAAGGAATGACGGCTATTACTGGCCATTATGTACAATTGACACCGATGACTTGAAGGCAATTATCGCGCGTATTGCTGAACAACCGGCTCTTGTCAGACAAATGAAAGTCAATGCAAGAAAATATGCTGAAGAAAATTTGAATTGGCTTAATAATCAGGAGATCATCTCGAATATTTTCGAACAATCCAGATTCTTGAAAAAAGATTCAAAATTAATAAGCGTTATCGACCGGTATCAAAAATTTGGTTTTAACAAGATTTATTATTTTGCCTATCAAAACCGTACTCTTATCAAGCCTTTTTCACAGCTTTACAAGAAGATCAAAAAGCATTTGTAAAATAATTTTGTCAGAACAAATCATGATTAAAACAATTAAAAAATCCCTATACAACCTTTACACCAACCTTCCCTGGAAAAATAAAATAAATCCCGCCACCGTCACTTATCATAACGCCTGGAAATTTTTTCAGGGCAGGGATAAATATTATTTCGAGTTACTGGAAGCAATCACTCCAATAATTGATAAAAACGGGATAATCCTGGATGTGGGAGCCAATATCGGCTATTTTAGCCTGGCGCTCTTTGAGCGGACGGGTTTCAAAGGAACAGCTCATCTCTTCGAACCGGTAAAACATTTGGCCTCCCTTTGTGAAGATACCTTTAAAGAAAATAAATATGATGTAACGATCCATCCCTTCGCCCTTGGATCTGAAAATAAAACAACTAAGATCTACCTGGCTGATGATGGTAATATTGGATGGAATACCATTATCGCCGGAAAGGCAGGAGTAAAGATGCGGGAGGAAATTATTGAGATCAAGAAATTCGACGACCTGGAGATCCCGCTTCCAGAGTTTATTAAAATTGATGTGGAAGGTGCCGAATGGATGGTTTTACAAGGCATGATGAATAAATTATCGGCATCTGTAAAGCTACCGGTAATACTTTGCGAACTTGGCTGGGGTAATAAACATCCACAGTTTGATGAAGTGACTAAAACATTTTCTGCATTAGAAAAACTCGGCTATCAGATCTGCGATCTCCGGTGGAAGGCTACTGATATCAAGACTATTTCAGAGACCACAGACATTCTTTTGTTACCCCAACAATAATTTCCGATAAAAACTCGCTCCGCTCGCGATATAAGATTCAGGATCTTTTATCCTGTATCCTGCATCTTGTATCATTGAACCTTGAATCTGAACCAACACCCTTAATCACTGCATCATTGCGTCACTTTTATGAACCACCCATTCTCTGTCATTATCCCATTGTATAACAAAAAACCCTTTATCAGGAGGGCAATCAATTCCGTATTAAATCAAACCTGTACGGATTATGAAATCATCGTCGTTAATGATGGCTCAACAGATGGGGGTCAAGAAGTTGTATCTAAAATTACCGATTCACGGATCAGGATCATTAACCAACCAAACCAGGGTGTATCGGTTGCCCGGAATAAAGGTGTTTTCAATTCAATCTATGATTACGTCGTTTTCCTTGATGCTGATGATTCCTGGGAGCCGACATTTCTTACCGAACTTAATCATCTGATCAACCACTTCCCGGGCTGTGGAATCTATGGGATAAATCACCGTTATATCACTGAAGATGGAGTGGTCAAGGTCAACAACCTGGAATTTCTTTTCAGGGAAAATCAAGAAATCATCATTTACGATTATTTCTCCTTATTTGCCAGGCTTGGGAAGTCTCCTTTTTCCAATTCCGGTTGTTGTCTCCCGAAATCCACATTCCTTGCAAATGGTGGTTATCGTGAAGGAGTCAAATTAACTGAAGATAGTGATTTATGGTGCCGGATTGCATTGGATCATCCAATCGCTTTGTCAGGAAAGATCCTGGTAAATTATTATTTTGAAGCCCCAGGCAATACCCGTACAGGATTTCAGACCACCGACTACGAGGTTTCTCTTTCGCTGCAAAAAGCTTTGGCAGAGAAACGGGTAAGGCCGGAATTAACAAATGGGGTAAAACGGTTAATCGGATTCCAGCAACTTAGTCTGATAAAACGAGCTGTTCTTACCGGTCATAGAACTTTTGCCCTGCGGAAATCGTTTGACAAAAAGTTTCTCCGGTATTATCCTTTCTATCCGTTTTTATTTCTTTTGTTTGTGTTAATCCCATATTCGTTCATTAAACCTGCACATAAAAAAATCTGACCGCAAAGACCAAAGACACGAAAACACCTCACCCCCGATCTCTCCCCTGAAGGAGAGGGGAGGTAAAAAATATGACTCAACGACATGTTTTATTTTATTCCAGCGTAAAGACAAAAAAACAATTTTCTTACCAGGAATATTACCGGACCGACATCCGGATATTGAGCGATCTTGGTTTTAAGGTTCATCTTTCAAACCGGTCGGCCGATTTTCTGCGTTTTCGGACGTATGACATTGCTTTCATCTATTTTTACCGGTATGGAGTGATTTCAGCTTTCCTTGCCCGGCTGTTCGGGAAGATGGTATATTTTACCGGTGGAATTGATTTTCTAGATCCATCTTTCATTGGGAAAAAAGGGTATCTGATACAGAAATATTTTTTTCTTCTTTGCTATCTCTTTTCAACCCGGTGTATAATTGGATCCTCCTCCGATAAGAAAAACATCCAAAAATCCTTTCCCGGGATGGCCTTTAGAAAGCTCTTTTTCTCCGCACATGTCATTGATTTCGATAAATATCTCTTTGAGGATATTCGTACCAAGGAAAACATCTTTACTACCATTGCCTGGATGAAACTGGTAATCAATGCCAAAAGAAAAGGTATTGATAAGTGTGTTTATCTTTTCAGGGAGTTGTTGAAATTCCGTGGATTTGAAAATTCACTTCTGTTCATAATAGGTCCGCCGGGAGATGGATCTGTTCTGATCGAAAACCTGGTCATTTCATTGAATCTCCAGGGAAAGGTGATCCTGACTGGAATGGTTTCAGAGGCAGAAAAGATTAGTTACCTGAAAAAAAGTAAATATTACCTTCAGCTTTCGGAGCAGGAAGGTTTCGGGATATCTGCCATTGAGGCTCTTGCATCAGGAAATATGGTGTTCCATTCCGGCAAGGGCGGATTAGTTGATGCTGTCGGGGATCAAGGATTGCTTTTGCCCGATTTATCAAGTTATCCTGAGAGTGCAAAGTACATCAATGACTATATGAATGGATTAACAGAGTCTCAGTACAAGGAAAAAATAATGGCCGGTATCAACCATGTAAGAATTAATTTTTGTTATGAAAGACGGAAAACGGATTTCCAAAAAATAATGCAATGAACATTCTTGTGCTCTCACAGACGTTCTGGCCGGATACAGTTGCCACCGCGCAGGCGCTGACCGACCTGGCCATTGCGTTATCCAAACGTGGTCATAAGGTGAGAGTGCTAACCAGCCGATGTAACTATGAAAATCCGGAAATTAAATATCCGCTCAATGAGATTTTCGAAGGTATTGAAATAATACGTCTCCGGGATATTAATTACGGGAAGCGAACTATTTCGGAACGATTGATGGTTTTTTTCAGTTTTAATCTCCTTGTATTTTTCAGGTTATTATTTTCTGCTAACGGGAATCCTGATCTTATCATTAGTCTTACATCCCCCCCCCTCTTGCCGGTAATCGGGATTGTGGCTTCCAGGTTAAGAAATATTCGTTTTGTGTACTGGACCATGGATCTCCAGCCCGAGTTGTCGATTGCTAACAACTTCATAAGGAAAGGAAGTCCGTTAGCGAAAATTCTTCAAAAAATGGGTGATTTTGTATTTCATAAAGCTGATAAGATCATCACCCTCGATGATTATATGGCCAAACATATTTTCGTACGGACAGGCCGGGTGAAATCCTTAGCGGTTTTACCTATCTGGCCAATGGTTAAGGATCACTATTATGGGAGTAAAGCAGAAAACCCATTTGTTCAGGAACATGGACTTGCCGGGAGGTGCATCGTTATGTATGCAGGTAATCACTCTCTGGTCCACCCGGTCGAGACCCTTTTGGATGCAGCTACATCCATGAAAGATGATCAGAGGTTTCTCTTTGTCCACATCGGTGGAGGATTTCGCTTAAAAGAGGTTATGGACCGGAAAAATAATGCGGGTTTGGGAAACTTGAAAATATTACCCTTCCAGCCCAGAGAAAAGATTCATTTTTCATTGGGCGCTGCCGATCTTCAGGTGGTGATCATGGGCAATAACTGTGTTGGACTGACCCATCCGAACAAAATCTATAGCGCAATGTACCTTGGGAAACCCATTCTTTACATTGGTCCCCAAAAATCACACATCACCGATATTCTCAACGATTGTCCTGGAAATATCGAAGTCAGGCACGGTGAAAGCTTTCAATTGGTGGAAAAACTTGTAACCTTTATAACCTTGCCGGAAGAAACCAGGGAACATATCGGGCAGCAGAACAGATTGTACGCACAACAGAAATTTGATCCCGAAACATTGATTAACAGAATGGTTGAGGAGATTGAAAGTGTTTTGTAACTTCGCAGAAATTTACCCGGATTTGAAAAATCTCGTCCTCACATGGAGATAGTTCTGACCAATCCACTTATCCGTATCCTGATTGCCTTGGTTATGGCATTCATCCTTTGCATCATCTTTATTCCTCCGGTAGTTGAAATCGCCAGGTTGAAGAGTCTTGTGAAATCATCTAACGAACGGGCCTCCCATACCGGGGAAATCCCCAACCTGGGCGGGGTGGCCATCCTTGCTGCTTTTATGATCACAGCCCTCCTCTCAATCAAGATGTACCTCTTCCCGAATCTTCAGTACACTCTTGTTGGCCTGATCATCATCTCCATGGTTGGTATTCGCGACGATATTCTTGAGATGAGGGCATGGCTCAAATTGTTTGGACAGATTCTGGGATCGCTGGTGGCCGCGGATATGGGATGGATTCGGCTTACAAATCTTCATGGATTTTTAGGAATATATGAAATTCATCACCAGGTTGCAGTGATTTTATCCGTATTTGTATTCATCGTGATCATCAACTCCTTTAATCTGATCGATGGAATTGATGGTCTTGCTTCTGGGATCGGTATCCTCGCCTCAGCAACTTTTGGTATCTGGTTTTTCTTGTCAGAATCTTATGAAATGGCTATCATCAGTTTTTCGCTGACCGGGGCTCTGATTGCTTTTTTTTATTTTAATGTCTTTGGAAAAAAGCGAAAAGTATTTATGGGTGATACCGGATCGATGATGATCGGCTATGTAGTAGCCGTGTTGGCCGTA
>Ga0172371_10002112_pt1 | contig 31707 bp, 26 predicted proteins | sample Lak12m_FD_114543 | JGI IMG/M metagenome (GOLD analysis project Ga0172371, IMG submission 114543) | Freshwater microbial communities from Kabuno Bay, South-Kivu, Congo - kab_022012_12m | ecosystem: Environmental > Aquatic > Freshwater > Lake | place: Democratic Republic of the Congo: South-Kivu...
AGCCTTCCACTTACCCGGCGCGAAAAATGGAGGGCGTCCTCCTGTCCGGATTCGTCGCCGTCGAGCTGGGCAAAGCCGTCTATCCCCCGTCGCACAAGGCCGCCCTGGAACAAATGGGCTACCAGATCGATATCGACACGCTCAAATCCCGGGAAAACGCCGGCCTTCTCTGGGAGGAGCTGATCAAGACGCTGATGGGCCGTCAGAGGGCGCTGAATTATTTCTGGGAGGAGGAGTGGGACTATTTCGAGCTGGTCATCACCGGCACGGACCGGTTGCACCACTATCTATGGAACGCGTACGAGAACCCGAACCATCCCCACCACCAGAATTTCCTCGAGTTCTATCGTCAGATCGACCGGCTGGTTAACAAGATCTATACGGCGTTCCGGAAGAACACCGGCGACGAAGAGAATATGTTCTTCCTCTCCGACCATGGCTTCACCGGGATCAAGAAGGAAGTCTGCCTCAACGCCTGGCTGGAAAAAGAAAAATTCCTCAAATACGCGAATGCGACCCCCAAAGGCCTGGAGGACATCCATTCCAAGACGGTCGCCTTCGCCTTAGACCCCAACCGGATCTATCTGAATTATAAGGACCGCTATCCCCGCGGCTCGGTCAAACATGCCGACGCGAAAGCCATCCGGGAAGACATCAGCCGCAAGCTCGAAGCCCTCGAGTTCGAAGGAAAGAAGGTCGTCCGCAAGGTCGTCCCGGCCAAAGAGGTCTATTGCGGCCCGCACACGGCGAAAGGCCCCGACCTCCTCGTCATCGGCGAGCCCGGATTCGACATGAAAGGCTCGGTCAAGAAGAAGGACATTTTCGGCCGGACCCCCGGCCTCCAAGGCATGCACACGTGGGACGATGCTTTCTTCCTGGCCAAAAGCGACTTCGGCGACGACCTCAAGATCTCGGACCTCTCCGAGATCATCCTGGACCGCTTCTGATGCCCGCTTCGTCGACTCTGCGCCGCAGCCTGGGTCTGCTCGCTGCGGTTCTCGCCCTGGGAACCCCGTTGGCCGCTTACATCGGTCCCGGGGCGGGTTTCGCCTTCTTGTCCTCGTTCCTGGTCTTGTTCCTGACGTTCGTCCTGGCCGTTTTTTCCATCCTCTCCTGGCCGTTCCGTTTTCTCTTCCGCCTGGTCCGTAGCCGAAAATCCTTCAAGCGCAGCCTCGTCGATCAGGTGGTCATCATCGGCTTGGACGGGCTGGCCCCCGAACTCGCCGAACAATTCATGGCCGAAGGCAAGCTGCCCCATCTCTCGCGGCTCAAGAAAGAAGGCTTTTATTCCCGTCTCCAGACCACGACGCCGTCCATCTCTCCGGTCGCCTGGTCCTCGTTCATGACGGGCTCCAACCCCTCCAAACACAACATCTTCGATTTCCTCAGCCGCGACCCGCGGACGTATCTCCCGGACCTTTCTTCGGCACGGATCGGGAAGCCGAAAAAAGTCCTGTCTCTCGGCAAATACGACATCCCCTTGTCCAAGCCCGAAATCCGAGGCCTGCGGAAAAGCGTCCCCTTCTGGAAGATCCTCGGAGACCGCGGCATCTTCAGCACGATTCTCCGCGTGCCGATCACCTTCCCTCCGGAGAAATTCAAGGGGCATCTCCTGTCGGGGATGTGCGCTCCCGATCTCAAGGGAAGCCAGGGGACGTTCGCGTTCTATACCTCCAACCCGGAGAAGATCCGGAAGCGCGAAGGCGGCGTCTTCTTCCCTGTCGAGCTCCGGGGCGACCGCATCGAGACCTATCTCTCGGGGCCGGAGAACACGATGCTGAAGCGCGCCGAAGAGATCCGGCTTCCGATGACGATTGTCATCGACCGGAGCAAGGACGAAGCCCGGATCGAGGTGTCCGGCCAGACGTTCACCCTCAAGAAAAATACGTTCTCTCCGTGGATCAGGCTGACGTTCCGGCCCGGCCTCGGGATCAAGATCAGGGCCATTGCGAAGTTCCATCTCTCCTCGCTCGAGCCGCACTTCGAAATGTACGTCACCCCGCTCAACATCGACCCGGAGAAGCCCGCCCTGCCCATCTCGCATCCCTTCATTTACTCGGTTTATCTGGCCAAGCTCCTCGGCAGCTTCATCACCCTCGGCGAAGCCAACGACACCTGGGCCTTGAATGAGGGGGCTCTCAGCGAAAAAGCGTTCCTCGAGCTGACCTACGCCAATCACCGGGAATGGGAGGCGATGCTCTTCAACGCGCTGGCCAAGACCAAGCGCGGCCTGGTCGTCTGCGTCTTCGAAACGACAGACAGCATCTCGCACATGTTCTGGCGGTATCTGGACAAGGGCCACCCGGCCCTCAAGAGCGGCCGGGCCGAGATGAGCGGCCGGGTCATCGAGGACTTGTTCATCGCCATGGACGACCTCATCGGCCGCATCCGCCTGAAGATGGCCGGCAAGAGCGCCCTGTTCGTCATGTCCGACCACGGATTCAAAGCCTTTCGCCGCGGCGTCAACCTCAATTCCTGGCTGGCCGCCAACGGCTACCTCGCCCTGAAAGACGGCCAAGCGGCCGGCGGCGAGTGGTTCAAGGGCGTGGACTGGCCTCGGACGAAAGCTTACGCCCTCGGGCTGGGCGGCATTTACGTCAACCAGAAAGGCCGGGAGGCCGAAGGCATCATCGAGCCAGGCGCGGAAGCGAAGGCGCTGCGCGCCGAGCTCAAGGAGAAGCTCGAGGGCTTGCGAGACGCCGAGGGCGGAGGAATCGCCATCAGCCGTATTTACGACAAGGACGAGATCTATTCCGGCCCGTACAAGGACAACGCGCCCGATTTGATCGTCGGGTATGCTCCGGGTTGGCGCGCCTCCTGGGAGGGAGTCACGGGAATCGTTTCGGACGCGATTTTCGAGGACAATGCGAAAGCCTGGAGCGGAGACCACTGCATCGACCCGGCGGCCGTTCCGGGCGTCCTCTTCAGCACGCTCCAACTCGAGACGAAGTCGCCTTCCATCATGGACCTCGCCCCGACCGTTCTCGAGCTGTTCGGAGTGCCGACGCCGGCCCACATGGACGGCCGGACGCTCATCGGGAAAAAACAGCCATGAGCCATCCGATCTCGCGCCGCGATTTCATGAAGGCCGGCCTCGAAGCCGCCTCGCTTTTCGCTCTTGGATCCCCGCGCGGAGCGGCTCGAACACCGCTTCGGGTCCCGGGCCGCGCGGCGACGAAGCGCAAGGTCCTCGTCCTCGGCTTCGACGGCATGGACCCGAAGATGACCGGACGCTGGATCCAGGAAGGCAAGCTCCCGGCTTTCGAACGCCTCAGGTCCATGGGCGCCTTCCGGCCGCTCGCGACGAGCATCCCGCCCCAGAGCCCGGTCGCCTGGTCGAACTTCATCGCCGGAACGAACCCGGGCGGGCACGCCATCTTCGATTTCATCCATCGCGACACGAAGACGTATTTCCCGACTTTTTCCGCATCGGCCACCGAGGAGGCGACCAAGACGATCCGGATCGGGAACACGATCTTCCCCCTCAACGGGGGCAAGGTCCGGAACCTCCGCCAAGGCCGGGCCTTCTGGCAAGTCCTCGAAGAGCACGGCATCCCGGCGACGATCTTTAAAATCCCGGCCAATTATCCGCCCGTCCCGACCAAACAGCGGACGCTCTCCGGCATGGGCACCCCCGACATCCTGGGCAGCTACGGCACATTCCAGTATTTCACGACCGAGCTCCAAGAACTCCACGAGGACATCGGCGGCGGCCAGATCCATCAGGTTTACGTCATCGGCAACCGGATCGAGGCGAAGCTCCCCGGCCCGATCAACAGCTTCAAGAAGGACCGGCCTCCGGTCGAAATCGATTTCAAGGTTTATCTCGATCCTCAGAACGCGGTGGCCAAGGTCGTCATCCAGGACCACGAGTTCATCCTCCGGGAAAAGGAGTGGAGCGGCTGGAAGCGCCTCCGCTTCTCCTACATTCCGACCCAGAGCGCCGGCGGCATCTGCATGTTCTATCTCAAGGAGGTCCGGCCGCATTTCCGCCTCTACGTCTCTCCGATCAACATCGATCCGGCCGACGCCGCCCTGCCCATCGCCACGCCCGAATCCTACGCCGTCGAGCTCGAGCGGAAATTCGGACCTTTTTTCACCAAAGGTCTTCCGGCCGATACGAGCGCCCTCGACAACGGGGTGCTCGACGACGGCGAATTCCTCGAACAGGACGCCTTCGTCTTCGAGGAGAGCCGGGCCATGCTCGATGACGAGCTCGACCGCTTCGATTCCGGCCTCCTCTTCTATTACATTTCGAGCACGGACCAGCGCCAGCATATGTTCTGGCGGCTCCTCGACGAAAAACACCCGGCCTACGACGCGGCCTCGGCCAAGACCTACGGGGGCACTATCGAACGGACCTACAGAGAGGCGGACGCCCTCCTCGATCATGTCCTGGGACGGATCGACAAGGACACCCTCTTGCTCGTCATGTCCGACCATGGTTTCAATCCCTATTACCGAAGCTTCAACCTCAATACCTGGCTTCGCCGGAGCGGCTACCTCCGTTTGACCAACGATTTCAAACAGGAGGACCTGGACATCGGCTTCCCGAGCACGGACTGGTCTCGGACCAAGGCTTACGGCGTCGGCCTGAACAGCCTCTACATCAACCAGAAAGGCCGGGAAGCGCAAGGGACCGTCGAGCCCGGCGAGGAGACCGACGCCCTGGCCCGCGAGATCGCCCGCAAGCTCGAGGACTTCACCGACCCGAAGACCGGCGAGCGGGTCGTCTTCAGGGCTTACGTTGCGAAGGACGTGTATACGGGAGCCCACAGCGGAGAGGCGCCGGAGATCATCCTCGGCTTCAACCGGGGCTACCGCATCTCGTTCAGCTCCCCGCTCGGCCGGGTGCCCCGGGAGATCCTCGAGGACAACCCGTCCAAATGGAGCGGCGACCACATGGGCGCGGCCGAGATCCTGCCCGGGATTCTCTTCGCCAACCGGGCCGTCGCGGCCGAAAACCCGGCCCTTTACGACCTGACCGCGACGATCATGGCCGTCTTCGGCATCGACAAGCCGAAGGAGATGGTCGGGACATCGATCTTCAAGGAGTGACGCCATGAGCAACGAAAAAATCAAGATCGACAAGGTCCTCGTCGACAAGCTCCGCAAGCTGGCCGAGCTCTCCGGCTATTCCTCCGTCGAGGAGTTCATCACCCACGTCCTGGAGAGGGAGGTCGCCAAGATCGAAGAAGCCGGCTCCGAGGAAGAGATCAAGAAGAAGCTGAAAGGATTGGGCTACATCTCGTGATGTGGATTTTCAACCAGGCCGTCGGCAAGGTCTTCGCCCTGCTCTTTCGGCCGCTCCGGGCCCTGGGCGATTGGCCGGCGATGATCATCATCGCCTTCCTGACCGGGCTGCTCATGCTCTTCATCTTCCGCTTCACCTCGAACCAGGCCGGCATACGGTCTTCGAAAAACCGGATCAAAGCCCATCTCCTGGAGCTCCGCCTCTATAAGGACAACCTGGCCCAGCAGCTGCGGTCGCAGGGCAAGATCCTGGCGGCCAACGGCCGCTACATCGGTTATGCCGTCGTGCCCATGCTGGTCATGGTCGTTCCCGTCGTCCTCATCCTCATCCAGCTCGGTCTCTGGTACGAGTCGCGGCCTCTGCGGGTCGGAGAATCGGCGCTTCTCAAAATCAAGCTCGCCGAAGGAGGCCGTCCGCTCGAAACGGAGTTCCGTCTGGAAGCTCCGCCGGGGATCGAGGTCGAGACGCAGGCCCTGCGGATCGAGGACGAAGGGGAGGTCGACTGGCGCCTCAAAGCGAGGGACGAAGGCGTCCATGTCCTCGTCATCCGAGCCGGCGGAGAGAGAGTGACGATGCCGGTCACGGCCGGGCGGGGCCTCTTGGCCCGCATCGCCGCCGTCAGGCCGGGACCCGGCTTTTTTATACAGCTCTTCAATCCGGGCGACAAGCCCATCCCGAAGAGTGCCGGCATCGCTTCGGTCGAAGTGGCCTATCCCCCCAGGACGATGAGCTTGTTCGGCCGGCGCATCCACTGGCTCATCGCCTATTTCGTCCTCTCGGTCGCGATCGGCTTCGCGTTCAAGGGCGTTTTCAAGATCGAGATCTGACGCGCCCGGTCAGGGAACACTCAGAACATACGGCAGGTTTTTCGTCCGCAGCCGGACCGTCACCTTCGACTCCTGGTCCCGGCTGTATTCGTCCTTCTGCTTGAACGTCAGCGTCAGGTCGTGGACGGTCTCGATTTTGGGCGGCTCGGCGTCTTTCTTGTTCTTTTTCTTCAACAGGTCTTTGAGAAGCTGGTAGATAAAGCCGATGGCCTGGATGATCGAGACCGAGTTCATCGGATTCGGCTCGTCGCGGTGCAGCACATAATCGGGCTTGAAGCCGTAGGGCAGCGTCCCCGGCTGCAGGCCGAGCTGGAGGGAGACAGGCCGCTCCACCTTCCGGCTGGTGATGACCAACTCGTCCCCGATATACATCGAAAGCGCGTACTCGGCCGCTCGGCCGGGAGTCCCGGCCGGCTTGGGAGGCGCAAATTTCGGGGCCGCCGATTCGACTTCGAGGGTGATCTCCTTGCGCAGGATCAAACCCCCTGCCATGACCTCCAGATTGTAAACGCGCGTTCCCGGGTTGAGAAACAGCTCGTTGGCGTCCAGGGCGATGACATTGAAGCCCGGCCGGAAGAGGCCGCCCTCCAGGACGCTCGCCCCCAGGGCGAACTTGTAATGGGCTTCGTTCCGGATGTCGATGACAAGGGGCAGAACGCCCTGGGGCATGAGCGGCTCGTTGCCCACGCCCTTGACCAGGGCGATATCGACGATCTGGGGATAGCGGCTCCGCCATTCGTTCAGCCAGCCGATGACGTCGACTTGATGGGACAGGTCCAGGAAGGCGTAGCCGGCATCGTTCCCACCGTTCACCTCGAAATACTCGACGATCCAGCGCAGTTCATCCGAGGTTTCTTTCCGCCTCCCGGCGCAGTAGGCGAGAATCCCCGAGGCGTCCGACTTGTCGATGAGGCTTTCCAGGGTCCCGTAAACGGGTCCCAAATAGTCCGCGATCGCCTTGTAGTCCTTTCCGCTCTGGAAGAGCTTTGCCACATCCGTTCGCCACTGCGCGTGCAAAGCGCCCGCGCTCGCGGCGAGGACCAGGACGAACGCGACGATCTTTTTAATAGCCATATTGAAAGACAAGATAGAATTCGAGGGTGGAATTCGGAAAATCGGCCGGAAGCGGCGGAAAAGGCGCGCTGGCCCGTAACGCCTGGAGCGCGGCTTGATCGAGGAGGTCGATCTTGGACGAAGCTCTGACATCCGAAGCCAGCAGCTCGCCGCCTTTCGTGATCATGACGTCGATCCCGACCTCGCCGACATAGCCGACGAAGGCCTCCTGGCCGAGCGACCAGCGCGTCTGGATCCGGTTGACGATCTCGTTGGCCCAGGGGGTGAAATCAAACCGGACGATGTTGGGAACGACCCGCGTTCCTCGAGGGGGGCCGGCTGCCGCTCCTCCGCTCCCGGCCTTGGGAGGGGCGCCCCCCGCAGCGGCCGATGCTCCGGGCGGCCCGAGGTACTTCGTAAAATCGACTCCCTGCCAGGATCTGTAGCGGCCGGGCTTGAGCAGGTCATCGACCGAATTCTCGGCGGGCTTGGACAGGTTCAAAGCCGAACTCTTGGGATAGATCAGCTGAAACCCATAGCCCGGGGCCGCGGACGTTCCCGTCCCTCCGCGAAGGCCGGGCCTCCCCTCGCCGGACGAGGCGGGGGCCTGCTCCGGAACGGCGCCGCCTCCGGGCCGCGCCCCTCCTTCCTGCGCTTTGGCCGCCTGTTCCCCTTTTTGGCCTCCGGGCTCGCTCTGACGGCCCGGCTTGACGGTCACGGGCTCGGACGGGGCCGGAACGACGTCGACCCGGCGGGGATATCGGGGAAGACCGACAAATTCCCCTGGAATGAGGGGAACCACGGCCGCCTCTCCCTTAGTGGTGAAGATCTTGTAATTGAATTTCAGGTGCAGAAGGACATAGAACCCCGTCCCGTGCAGAACCGCCGACAGAAGAAAGATGGCGATTCTTTTATGTTGTTCCGCTTTGAGGCCAAAAATGTTCGACTCCTCGCGAGCATTCTAGCATAATTCGGCACCTTATCATGTTAAATGACGGAGGGGGGCGGACCGTTTCATTTATTTTGGGCGCTTCCCGGCCCGCGCAAGAATCCGTCCCTCCGAAGAGGAATCTAGCGGATGGTCAAGGCCACTTCATGCCGGACAAAGGCGCCCGGCTCTCCGGCCGGGATCCGGATGCGGATCCGGGCGCCTTCCCGCTCAGCCCCGAACACCGATCGGACCCAGTCCGGATGCGTGACCTTCAGCTCGTAGGTCTCGTCCGCCACGCCTTCGACAATGGCTGTCAGCCTGCCCTCCCTGAAATCCGAGCGGATCAGCCTCAGGCCCCGGCTCGGGTCTCCTGTCTTCGACGGATTCGCCGGCGGGAGAAGCTCGGGAACCTGGTCGAGCCGGATTTCGATCGCGTCATTCCGGCCGAGAGTCGTTTCGACCCGGGCCTGGACGGCTTGCGCTCCGGCCGGAGCGATGAGGTCGTGCTTGAGGCTCCGGCCGTTGACCGCGGCGCCGCGAACGGCCGTGCCCAGCCCGAAGGAGGGAGCGAAGATGAAGCGGCAGGGCCGATCCCCCCGGCGGCCGACATCCAACCGGACACCGCTATCCGACCGCCGGAAATGAAGCGAAAATACGTCGTCGCCGACTTTCCAATTGTCCACCCTGACATCGGTCCAATCCGCGGGAAAGCGCGGCTCGAAGCGGACCTCGCCGGCCAGGGCGTCTCCGTCTAGGCCGAGCAGTCCCCGGACCAGGGGGAAGACCACCCCGCTCGAGGAAAAGCCCTGATGGCAGACGCCTTCCTGGGGCCAGACGTTCTGTGAGCCCGAGAAGAGCTCGGTGACATACCCCAAAGCGTTGTCGAACGTATGGCGGACGGCCGCCGTCAAAAGCTCGTAGCCTTGGAGGATATAATTGTGCTTGTAGAGGGCCGTTGCCACCCAGCCCGTGAGAAAAGGCCAGACGGCGCCGTAGTTATAATTCAACGGTTCGAAAAGCGGGCTTCCCGTCGAAAGCATCCTGACGCCCCAATCGGTGGTCAGGTCCGAGCCGTTCATCCGGGCCAGCGTGGCCAAGCCGCGGCCGGCCTCTCCCTGGTCCCAGACGAGCGGGACCGAGCTCCACGGCGTCAGCTCCTTGACGAGCTTGCCGTCGGCGTTGAACGCGTAAGCGTATTGGCCATTCTCCGCATCCCAGAACTTGGAATCAAGCGCTTTCTCGGCCTTGAGGAAATGGCCCCGAGCCGCTTTGGCCATGTCGGCGTCGCCGGCCGCGCGCGCCAGCCTCTCCATGCCGAACGCAGCCCGAACCCAAGCGGCGGCCAGGTAGATATCCGTCCGGATGCCGGTGAGAGAGCCGAATTCGAGCGCGCCGAGGCCGGCCTTGCTGTTATCCATGAGCCCGTCGCCGTCCGCGTCCGTCGTCAAGCACCAGGCGTAGGCCTTAGTGATCGACGGCCAGCTCTGCTTGACGAATTCGGCGTCTCCGGAAGCCCGGAGATAGTCGTAACAGGCGGCGATATAAAACGGCGTCGTCTCGCCGTGGATGTAGCCGTACGGGTAATCCTTGAACCAGTTGAGATAGCCGGCGGCCTGGGACAGCTCGTGGGCCATCTTCCCGTCGTCTCTCTGCCACTTCTGGGTGAAGAGGAGAGCGTTCCTCACGTCCAGGAAGGCTCCGTAGGCATTGAGGCTCAGCGAATTCATGTAGGCGTCGCCGCTGAAGAACCAGCCGAAGCCCGGCCGGCCGCCCGTCCCCGACGCGCCGAGGCCGGCGACCAGGCCCTTTCCCAGGTCGGGATTGTCGACGATGAGATTGTCGTAGGCCACCTTGGCCCATTCGAAGGCCGTGTTGAGCTTCGCGTCCGGGGTCGAGATCCGGAGCGTGTCCCGGCGGAGCTTCTCGTAATGGGAGACCGCCTCCCGATAAACGGCTTCGGGATTCTGAACGATCTTCTCGTAGACCTTCCGGACGTCCTCGCGGCGGCCCTTGCCGCCGGCCAGGACGACCGGGATGAACTTGCCCCGCGCGGCGTTCTTGTCCTGGACCTGGATTTTAAACTGGTTCGGCGTATCCGAAAGCATGTGGGCCGGCGTATAGGAGATCCCCTCGGCGGCGGGTGACCCGACCAGGCCGTGATTCTTCCGCGTCGGCTCGCTGATGATATAGGCCTTGAGATTGCCGTCCCAAGACGCGTACTGCCCGCCGATGCCGGCCGGCCACATCGGCTGGAGCACGGGGAGGAAGCTGCAGACCACGGTCAGCGGCTCGGTCGTGTCCACGGCCAGGAGGATGACCGCGCCGGGCTCGTCGACGGCCGTGATATAGGTTGCTTTGACCGTGAACGACTGGAAGGCGTAGGTCAATGTCGTGGCGGCGGGCGTCGCGGCGACGAAACGGACGATGTCCTTTCCCGCGATCGGCTGGGTGCTCGATCCGATGAGGAAGGAGAATTCGAAATTGCGGAGGAGCTTGAGCGGATAAGCCCAGGCTTCGAAGGCGCCGCTTTCCAAGCCGATGACGGCGAATTTCCTCCCGGCCTTGTCGAAATAGGTGTTCGGCTGGGCCAGCCGGCCGAGCTCGAGGTCGGAATCGGCCAGGGCGAAACGCGGGATGAGCCCGTCGGCCGCGGCCGACGAGACGGCGGAGGCGAGGAGGACGGCTGCGAACGGAAGAAGCGTCCTTCGTTTTCGTTTCATTCCGGAACCTCCTCGCCGACGTTCTTCCCGCCTCACTCTCCCCACCCGTTGAACCAGGCGACGTCCTCCAGCGGTTTGCGCAGCTGTTCCCGCGAGGGCTTCTTTTCGTAGTATCCCATCGCCATGAGCGATACGATCTTGTATTTTCGCGGAATCCCCAGCACTTTGCGGGCCTTCCGGAAGTGGAACCATCCGATCCAGCACGTTCCGATGCCAAGCTCTTCGGCTTGGAGGACGAGATGCTCCCCGGCGATCCCGATATCGATCAGGAAAAAAGGAATCTTCTGGATCTGCTTCCCCAGTCGGTTGGCCACGAAATCGAGCTTGGCCAGGATCAGGATCAGGACGGGCGCCGCGGCGGCGAATTTCGTCGAGGCGTAAATGCCCGAGAAAGCCGCTCGGGAGAAGCGCGCCTTGAGCTCAGGATCGTCGAGGACGACGAAACGCCAAGTCTGCGCGTTCTCCGCCGACGGGGCCAGGCGGGCCGCTTCGAGGCACGTCAGGATTTTTTCCCTTTCGACCGGCCGGGGAAGATAGCGGCGGATGCTCCTCCGGCCCCGGACGAGCTGGAGAAACGGTGTCGTGAGCACGGACCCGGCCGTCACTTGATCAGATGGAGGCTCGTCTGCCGGCCGTCGAGGAAATAGGGACCTGTCCGGATAAAGGCCGCGTCCTGCTCGAGCGCGATCTGGACTTCCTGGTTTCCCCATTCGGCGACGGCCGCCCGGACATTGAGCTCGATCGAATGGACGGTGTCGAGATAAAGGGGATAATCGCCCAAGCCGGGAACGCCGCCCTGCATATCCCAAAGTCCGATCGTGGGTCCGGCGGCATGGCCGTGCGTGCCCAGGGGATGGGTGTAGATGCTCGGCTTCAAGCCTTCGTCTTTGGCTTTTTTCAGGGCGGCGGCAAGGATCTCGTTGCCGCTGCGGACTTCCTTGAACTCACCGAGGAGGATGTCCTGAAGACGCTTGCCCTGGCCGAGGGCCGCTTCGAGCCCCGGCGGCGCGGCCTTCTCCCCTTCCCCGAGGACGTAGGCGTGCTCCTGGGTGTCCGTGTTCAGGCCGAGGTAGGTGATGCCGAAATCGCAGTGCAGAAGGTCCCCCCGGTGGATGACGCCGCCGTCCTTGTGCGGACTCGACTTCGGGCGCTGGATGGAAATCGACGGCTGGAACCATGTGTCCAGCTTCAGCTCGGCCACCCGCTCCCGCATCCACCACACGACGTCCTCGGTCGTCGTGACGCCAGGCGTGATGACGTCCCGGGTGAATGCGCCGGCGACGATCGCGTGGGCGATGCCGACGATATGGGCATAGACCTCGAGCTCGGCGGGAGTGCGGCGCTCCAGCCAGCCGACGGCCACGCGCTCGGCCGAGGCCAGGCGATTGGCCAGGTCGGGGCCGAGGGCCTTGACGAGCTTCGCCTTGTGCGTCGCCGACAGGCCGTCGCCGAAAGCGAAGGTCTCGGATTCGTCGATGCCGATTTTCTTCGGATTCCGCTCCTTGATGACCTGGGCCAGACGTTCCCACTGGTCCGCTTGGCCCGGCTCGTACATCGCTTTATAGTAATCGCCGATGCCGTAGCGGCTGACCGACAGGCGCTCCAGGCCGTCCTTGCCCTTGTCGAAAAAAACCAGGATGCTCAGCCGTCGGGCGGCCATGGACGAGTAGGGAACGAGCGTCAGGTAGACCGGGTCCTCCTCGTATTCGCGGCAGATGACCACCCACATGTCGAAGCCCTCGCGGCGCATGACTTCGGGAAGGACGGTTTCCAGGCGGAGCCTGAGCCAGCGGTCGAAGACCTCGGCCCGTTCCTTCAGCCCCAGAACGGCCGGCGACGAGCCGGACTGGGCGGCGAAGGAGAGAGCCGCGGCCGCCAGGACGATTCCGACGACGACAAGGATGCGCGTTCTGTTCATCCGACCTCCTCAGGACCTGGATCAGGGATTTCGCGGTCGATGGCCTCATATATATCAAAATCGGGAAAATTATGATATAGTCCGGGCCGTGAACCTTGACGGGTGAAAATTCGTATCAAAGGACAGAAGGAGGACTCCATGAAAAAAGCAATCACCCTCGGAATGGCCCTCGTCCTCGCGTTCCTCGGCCTCACGGCCTGCAAGAAGGCCGCGGCCACGGGCGCCGACGCGGCGCTCGGCCTGCTTCCCAAGAACGTGGACGGCGTCGTCGTCGTCGACGTCAACAAGGGCATGACGACGGCCTTCATTGACAAGGCCATCAAAGAGAGCAAGGAATACCAGAAATACCTGGACTTCGTGAAGGAAACCGGGATCGACCCCCAGAAGGACGTCTATTATCTCGCCGTCGGCATCTCCGGCATCAGCGCCGGCGCGGCGGAGGCGAAGACGGCGGGCGTCGTCGTCATCAACTTGAAATACGACAAGGCGACGCTCATCCCGAAGCTCAAGGAGAAGGCCACGGACGTCCAGGAAAGCGTCTATGAGGGCGTGACCGTCTTCTCCGCCAGAGAAGCGGAAGGCAAGGATCCGACGTTCGGGGCGTTCCTCGACGACGCCCGGATCGCCGTCGGCGAAGAAAAAGAAGTCAAGGCCGTCATCGACGTCTTTGCCAAAAAAGCGGACAACGTCTACAAGAACGCCGAGCTCACGGCCCTCATCGGGAAAGCCAACAAAGCGGCTATGGTCTGGGCCGCCGTCCAGTTCCCGCCGAACATGATGAAAGGGGTCGCCGAATCGAACCCGATGGCCTCCGACCTCGCCGACATCAAGGCCATGCTCCTCTACTTCGACTATGCGGGCAAGGCCCTCCAGCTCGAGATCAAGGCCATGGGCGGCGACGCGGACAAGAACAAGAAGCTCGCCGACACCCTGACCGGCTTCAAGGCCCTGGGCAGCATGGCCGGTGGGGAAAAGCCCGAGATCGGCGAGCTGATCAGCAAGATCGAGATCTCCTCGGCCGCCGACGCGGTCAAGATCTACGCCAACATCCCCGAAGACCTGCTGAACAAGCTCAGCGCGACCGCGACCAGGACGGTCGAAGAAAAGCTCGAACCGGCCAAGGGCGAAGAAAAGAAGGACGAGAAAGCCGCGATCAAATAGCGGGGATCATTCCTCGAAGATATATTCTTTCCGGCGGAAGACCAGACACGCCGCGGCGAGAAAAACGGCCGCCAGGACGAGGAGGGTGGCGATGGCGGTGCCGCGGGGGCTGGGCTGCTGGCCCATCATCAAGAACGACAGCTTTCCCGGCGTTCCCGTCGCCGCGGCCGGCAGGAGCGATTTCAGGTAGTGCATGAGGGTGAGCTTCTGCGTCGCGCCGGGGAAATACTGGACGACGTTTTCCCAGCCGAAGCTGAAGAACAGCCCGAACAGCACCGACTTCTTGAGGAACGTGCCGGCCAGGGTGAAGAAGGCCAGATACGCCAACAGGCCGAGGGCCAAAACCCCCAATCCTCCGAGCATCGAGAGCCACGCGTCCGGGTCGCCGAGCCGCTCGACGTTCAGGACGATGAAGGAGAGGACGACGCTCGCCGCGAGCATGACGAGAAGGAAGAGCCCGTACGCCGCGTATTTGCCCAGGATGATCGAGGTCTTGTCCGCCGGCCGGGTCGTGAGATACGTCAGGGTTTTTCCCTCGATCTCCTCCGCCACGATCGAGGTCCCGTAAAACAAGGCCAAGACCAGGATCAGGAATTGAAGCTCGAAGGCCATGATGACGTTGGTGAAGAGGGAGGGTCCGTCGACCGGAGTTCCCGGGGCGAAAAGACGGCTGGCCTGGATGACGAGCGCCACCAGGACGGGAAGGCCGCTGACCAGAAAAAACACCCGCGTCCGCCGCGCCTTGCGCCCGACGAACGAAAAGAACGAGAAGACGGAGCGGAAGGCGTTCGGCAGCATGGTCATTTCCCCGTGAGGTAGTCGAAGACGGCTTGGAGATTGTCGTCGGGCGACGTGATCTCCTCGACATCGAGGCCGCTTTCGGCGACGAAGCGCGGGAGGCGGCCGAAGAAAGCGTCCCGGTCCCGCGTTTCGAAGACGACGGTCCCGGCGGCGGGGCCGAACTGGACGTTGAGGATTGAAGGCTCGGACAGGAAAGCGGAAGCCAGCCGCCGCGGGTCGGCGCACGTCACCGAGATCTTGTGGGGATGCTTGTCGATCAGGTCGCGGATGTAGTGAATGTCCCCCTGGGCCAGGATCTTCCCCTGATGGAGGAGGATGATCGACCGTGTCAGGGCTTCGATCTCGGGCAGGACGTGGCTCGAGACGATGACCGTCTTGCCGGCCTCTTTGAACTCCTTGATCAGCCGGATGACCTTGCGCTTGCCGAGCGGGTCGAGCCCGTTCAGCGGTTCGTCGAGGATGATGAGCTGGGGGTCGTGGGCGACGGCCTGGGCCACCTTCAGCCGCTGCCTCATGCCGCGGCTGTAGCCGCGGATCAGGCGGTCCTTGTCCTTGGACAATTCGACGAAATCGAGGGCGCGGGCGGCCCGCGCTGCGACCTCGGCCGCGGAATACGGCTGGAGGCTGAGCAGCCGGGTCAGGAATTCCCAGCCGGTCATCTCCTCGTAGAAGGCGTCCTGTTCGGGGCAGAAGCCGAGCCGGGCGAATGTCCGGACATTGTTCCAGACCGGCTCGCCGAAAAGGGAGACCGTGCCGATCGACGGCTTGATCTGCCCCGTGATGAGCTTCAAAAACGTGGATTTGCCCGCGCCGTTGGGGCCGAGCAGACCGGTGATCCCCGCTTCGATCTCGAGCGTGACGTCGGACAGGCCGAGGACGTTCCCGTACCACTTGCTGAGGCTCTGCGTCCGGATGACGGCCGTCATTTGATCACCTCGACGCCGCGGACCTTTCTCTTCAGGACGAATCCGGAAAGGGCGCAGACCGCCGCCAGGACCAGAAACGAATAGACCCAGGGGACGTCGTAAGGAAGCGCCGCGCGGAAGAGGAAAGCCCCGACCTGCTGCAGGTTGCACTTGAGCGACAGGAGACAGAAGGCGGGCTCGTGGAAGATGCCGTTGAAGATCCCGTAGACGACGTCCGAGAGGATGTAGACGAGGAAGATCAGGATGGACACGTAGCGGCGGTTCTTGCTGAGCGAGGACAAGAGGAGAGTATAGCAGGCGAAGAAGAAGGCGGCCAGGAGCGAATAGGCGACGACCGATAGGGGGATCCAGGGAAAATCCGCGAGGAACCGGAAGCTTCCGGCGAAGATGACCTTGAACAGGATGAAGAGAAGTCCGGGCACGAGCGTCACGATGAGGAGAAAAAAGAACAGCGTGCCCATCTTGCCCAGCCAATAATCGCGCTTCCTGAGCGGCCGGGAAAAATACAGCTGAAGGGAATTGAACTTCAGGTCGTCGCTGATGAGCGACGCCCCGGCGAGGACCATGAGCATGACCATGAGGAAGAGGGTTCCTTCGACGGTGAAGTAGGTCTTGAAATAGGCGGCGTCGACGGCCAGGAGCCGGTTTCCGCTCCGGCCTCGGAACATGAATTGAAAGTCCTCGATGCGCTCCGACATGTAGATGCCGGCCAGAAAAATGACGGCCGGGAGGAGGGACACGGTGAAGACCGGCTTGAAGAATTTGCGCTTAAAGGCGAGGCGGACGCCCAGCCTCGCGATCGGCCACCAGGGAAGCCGGCGTTCGATGAACGTCCCGTCCCAGTGTGCGTATCCCTTCTCCGCGATCGGCATCAATCCACTCCCACCGTCTCGGCGAAAAGGTCCTCGAGCGAGGTGCGGCTCTTGACGAACGTGCGGATCTGGACGCCGCCGGCCTCCGCCGTCCGGAAGATCTCCAGGCGGGACATGTCGGGCGGCATGTAAACCTTCAAAAGCTCATCCTCGGTCTCCTCGACCCGGCAACCCCGGCCTTTCAAGGCCTGGAGAAAGCCGGCGGTCTCCCCTTTGGTCCTGAGCTCGTAGAGGCTGTACTGGATCTCCTTCAGCGCCGCAAGCTCGCCCTGGGCGGCTACCTTTCCCTTGTTGAGGATGACGACCCGCGAACAGGTGGACTCGATGTCGGTCAGGATATGGGACGAAACGAGGACCTGGATGTCCTTCTTCGAGGAGATGTCCTTGATGAGCTCGAGAATCTCGGTTCGGCCCTGCGGGTCGAGGTTGCTCGTCGGCTCGTCGAGGAAGAGGAGCTTCGGGTCATGGACGAGGGCCTGGGCGAGCTTCAGCCTCTGCTTCATCCCCGCAGAATAGGTCTCGAGCGGCCGGTAGCGGGCCTCCCCGAGCCCGACGTAGAACAGGACGTCATGGGCCCGCTTCATGGCTTCCTGCCGCGGCATCCCCGAGAGCTCCCCGAAATAGGCGGCGAACGTCACCGCGTCCATGCCCGGGATGAGGCAATCGTCCTCGGGCATATAGCCCACTGCGCGGCGGATGCGGAATTGGCCGCTGCGGATGTCGTAGCCCAGAACCCGGCCCTCGCCCTGAGCCGGGACGAGGAAGCCGAGGAGGATGCGGAGGAGCGTGCTCTTACCGGCGCCGTTCGGGCCGAGCAGGCCGCAGGCCCCTTCCCCGAGGGCCAAATCCACGCCGTCGAGGGCGGTGATCTTGCCGTAGCGAAAGCGGATGTTCTTGAGCTCGATGTTCATGGCGCCGGCCGTCATGGATGAACGCTCCCCGGCGCTCGACGCGGGTCCGGAGAATCGACGTCCTTTCTCATTTACGTATGCGAGGCCGAAAAGTTCCCCACCGGGACGCCCTCGCCGTAGACCAGGGCGCGATAGGTTTTCTCGATGCGGTCCCAATTCTCTTCCCTGTCGAGCGACCAATACCGTCCGAGGACGGTCGCGACGGCGCCGATGCCGATAGCCCGGCAGGCCTCCTCCACTTTCTCGACATAGAGGGCGCCGCTCTCGGGCTTCTCTCCCCGGCGGCCGATGAAGCCATGGATATAGACTTCGGAGAGCCCGGCGCCTTGGGCCATCTTGAGGAGAGCGAAGAGATGATCGATCGTCCCGTGGGAGCTGTAATGGGAGATGATGCCCATGAGGTGAAGGCGGCGCCGCCGTTCGCGGGCGAACCGCATGGCCTCGACGAGAACGGGATTCGCAAAGAAGCTCCCGTCCGCGACGGCGCGGTCGATCCGGACGCGGTCGAGCGGAACGCGCCGACCGGCGCCCAGATGGAGATGTCCGGCTTCGGAATTGCCGACCGTCCCCAGCGGCATGCCGACCGCCTCGCCCGCCGCCTCGAGGAGGGCATGCGGATAGCGGGACCATAGGTCGTCGAACCGCGGCGTGCGCGATTGAGCGATCATATTCCCGGCTTGCTCCGCCCGCATGCCCCAGCCGTCGAGGATGAGCAGCACGATCCTGCCGCGCGGACGCGGGCCGAGCGCCGAAGCTTCCAAGAGTGATCTCCCCGTCATCTCCGGCGGAACATCCGAATCCAGCAGGCCGAGGATCGTCGGGGCGACGTCGGCCAGCTCGCCGTCCGGCCGCAGGGCCGCCTCCTCCGGCCGGTCGAGAGAAAAATCCGCCAGGATGAACGGAACCGGATTCCTGGTGTGCCCCGTATTGACCAAACCGTCCGGATAGAGCCATTCCTCGACCGTCCCGTGGTCGGCCGTCACGACGAGCGTCGCCCTCTGCCGCTTCGCCTCGTCGACGACCCGGCCCAGCTGGACGTCCACGGTCTCGACGGCTCTCGTGACGGCCGCGCGGTTTTCGATATGGCCGACGACGTCCACGTTGGCGAAGTTGGCGATGATGACCGGGGCGGCGGAGTCCTCCAGGACGGCCAGGATGGCGTCGGCCACCTCCGCCGCGCTCATTTCAGGCTTCCGGTCATGGTTGACGAGTCCTTCCGGCGAAGGAACGATGATCCGCTCTTCCCCGGCAAAGACCGTATCGGACTTCCCGTTCATGAAAAAGCCGATGTGGGCCGCCTTCTCGGACTCGGCGATCTTCACGACGCGAAGACGGGCCGCCGACAGGACTTCGCCCAGCGTCTTCTCGATCCTCGCTCCGCCGGCGAAAGCGGCCTTCGCCCGGAGCTTCGGGTCATACTCGATCATCGTCACGAAATGGAGGGCCAGGCCGGATGCGACGGGGAAATGGGCGAAATTCGGCTCGGTCAGGCTGCGCGTCAGCTCGATTTCCCGCTCTCCCCGAAGGTCATAGAAGACGACGACGTCCCCGGCTCCAATCCGGCCCGCCGGCCGCCCGGATGCGTCCAGCCGAATGAGGGGCTCGAGCGCCTCGTCTTCTTGTCCGGATCGGTAGGCGGCGCGGACCGCCGGGCCGAAAGATCCGCCGTTATTCGCCGCCGTCCGATGATCGGTCATGGATTTCGAAACAGGCACCTACTATAGAGAGCGGGCTCGGGTATGTCAATCCGTCCGGAAATTGACTCCCCTTGGCCTTTCTGATATACGCTGGCACGATGGAAGACGGCCTCTTCCGCGGCAGAGGGCTCTCCCCCGCCGCCCTGGTCCTCATCGCGGCGATCCCCCTGGTCTATACGTTCGACTTCCTGAGCTTTCCCGTCAAAGTCATCTTGATCGTCCTCTCGCTCGCAGTCCTCTTGGCCCAAGCGGGCCGGCTCTGCGTCCGGCCCGCGGTCCGGATGGAAGCGGCCGCCCGCCTCGGTCGGCAAAAAGCGTTGCTCGCCGCGGGGATCGGGTATCTTCTCGCTTCGTGGATTTCGATGCCGATGTCGGGCTCGCGGTCCGAGCTTCTCGCGATGCTCGTCGCTACGTTTACCCTCATCTTCTCTTTCCTTGTCGTGCCGGTCCTGGCCGTTCGAAGCAGGGATATCGAAGCAATCCTCGAGGCCGTCGCCATAGCCGGAATGGCGGTCATCGCCGTCTCCTGGCTTCTCGCTCTGCTCAAGGTCGTCGGAGGCCCCTCCTGGGGGCTCGCCCCGGCCGGAGACCTCATCTTCGAAAAACGCGCCCTGCTCGAGAAATGGTCCATTCCGTTCGCCCTGAAAGGTCTCTTCGCCCACCCCAGCTTTCTCGGGGAGGTCGTCATCTGCTCGACGCCGGGCCTGCTGCTGATGGCACGCAAAGCCGCCCGTCGGCGAACCCGGATCCTCGTCGGGTCCGCGCTCCTTCTTTGCTTCCTGACCCTGGCCGCCTCGTTCTCAATCATCGCCTGCATTCCCTTTGTCCTCACCCTTCTCGGCATGACGACCTTCAGGCCGGCGGCCTTCCATCGCCTCCTCGGAGTCGGAGCGGCGGCTTCGGTCCTTTTTTTCACGGTCGCGGTCCTGGCCGGGTGGAGCTTCGATTTCCTGAACCATCTCCCTCTCCGAAGCGAAACCAGGGTTCTGCTCTGGGACCGAGCCGTCGCCCTCATCCACGCGGGGGGAAGCTGGGGCATGCCCCCTGAACAAGCCGTCCGGCTCATGCCCTATGGCCTGGCTGCGCACAATACGGTCATCGAGACGGCTCTCCTCTTCGGGATTGCGGCCATGATCTTCTACTCTCTCACCGTCCTGCTCGTCCTATGGCGGACGTCCCGGCACGTGCGCGACGTCCCGGGCCGGGCCGTTTTCTATTTGGTCCTCGCGACGGTCGTCATGCAGTCGTTCGAATACATCCCTTTGGGCCATTTCGGGCCCTTGAATTTCTATTTTATCGTAATCGTCGTTCCCTTCCTTCTCTTGCGGGAAGGACCGGCTCCCGCGGCCGGCCCGGCGGCCTCCGGTTCCAAAACGTAGAGCGCGAGGCCCTTTTCAATCCCGTCCCGTTTAGATAAGATACTTCTTCAGAATGAACCGGATATTCTCAATCGAGGGAGGAGCGCTCATGAAACGAACGGCCGCTTGGCTGGCAGTGATTCTCGTTCTGTCGTTGGCGGGCCCCGCGCTTTCGGGGGCCCAGGGAAAAACTCTGACCTTCGACGATTTCATCATGATCAAGCGCGTCACCGACCCGCAGCCGTCGCCCGACGGCCGGTGGATCGCCTTTGTCGTCACGGTCATGGACAAGGAGGCCAACCGGGGCAACAGCGACATCTGGATCGTCCCAGCGGCAGGCGGCGAGCCGCGCCGCTTGACGTCGGGCCAGACGGCCGACATGAATCCGCGCTGGTCCCCGGACGGCGCCAAGATCGCCTTCGTCTCGACCCGGAGCGGATCGCCCCAGGTCTGGACGATCAGCCCTCAAGGCGGGGAAGCGGTTCAGCTGACCTCGCTTTCGACGGGAGCTTCGGGAGTCGTCTGGTCGCCGGACGGGAAGAAGCTGGCCTTCACCTCGTCGGTCTATCCCGACTGCCCCGACGACGAATGCAACAAGAAGAAAACCGAAGCGGCCGAAAAGAGCAAGGTCAAGGGCCGCGTCTTCGATAGTCTGTTCTTCCGCTATTTCAACATCTGGCGGGACGGGACCCGCAGCCATATCTTCGTCGTGCCGGCCGAGGGCGGGAAGCCCGTCGACGTCACGCCCGGCGATTACGACGCTCCGCCCATGGACCTCGGCGGAAGCCCGGACTACGCCTTCGCGCCCGACGGCGCCGAGCTCGCTTTCGTCCGGAACGACGATCCCGACCTCAAGAAAGCCGTCGGCACCAACAACGATGTCTTCCTCGCCCCCCTCTACGGCGGCGAGATCCGCCGCATCTCGGCCAATAAGGCCAACGACAATCAGCCCTCCTACTCCCCCGACGGCAAATACGTCGCCTTCCGGGCCATGGCCCGGGCGGGGTACGAGTCCGACAAAGAAAGCCTGATGCTGTTCGAGCGCGGCACGAACAGCCTCAAGAACCTGACCCGAGACCTGGACGTCTCGGTCGGCGAAACATCCTGGTCCAAGGACGGCGCGGCGGTCTACTTCAGCGCCGACGAAAAGGGCCGGAACGCGCTCTATAGAATCGCACTGGCCGAGGAGAAGATCGAAAAAGTCCTCGACGGCGCCACGTTCGGGTCGCTGAGCCTTCTTCCCGACGGCCGAACCGTTGTCTTCCTCAAGCAGGCCATGAACCGGCCCGCCGACGTGTTCAGCGCCGACCTCACCTCGAAGACGATGACCCAGATCACCGACGTCAACAAGGACCTCCTCGCCGGGCTGGAGATGAACCCGGCCGAGGAATTCTGGTTCGAGGGAGCCGACAGGGACAAGGTTCACGGCTGGCTGCTCAAGCCGCCCGCTTTCGACCCGGCGAAAAAATATCCCCTTCTCCTCCTCATCCATGGAGGTCCCCACGGCCCCTGGAAGGACGAGTTCCACTACCGCTGGAACGCCCAGATGTTCGCCGCGCCCGGCTATGTCACGGCCCTGATCAATTTCCACGCCAGTGCCGGCTACGGCCAAGCCTTTTCGGACGCCATCGTCGGCGATTGGGGCGGCCGGCCGTTCCAGGACATCATGAAAGGCCTAGACCACCTTCTGGCGAACTATCCGTATGTGGACAAAGCGAAGCTCGGTGCCGCCGGGGCGTCCTACGGGGGCTACTTAGTCAACTGGATCCAAGGCCAGACCAACCGCTTCCAGGTCCTCGTCTCCCATGACGGCGTCTTCGACCTGCGTTCGATGTACGGCGCCACAGAGGAGCTCTGGTTCCCCGAGTGGGAGCAGAGGGGGACGCCCTGGACGAATGCGGAACAATATACGAAATGGTCGCCGAGCTATTATGTCAAGAATTTCAAGACGCCGATGCTCGTCGTCCACAGCCAGAACGATTTCCGCGTCCCGCTGGAACAAGGGCTCCAGCTGTTCACGTCCCTGCAGCGGATGAACGTGCCTTCGAAGCTCCTCTACTTCCCGGATGAAGACCACTTCGTCACGAAGCCGCAGAACGCCGAACTGTGGTGGAAGACCGTCCTGGATTGGCTCGCGGCGTATCTGAAAACGCCGCCCGCGGAAAAGAAATGACTAGTCTTTCAGCGGCAGGCTGACCAAGGAGAAGGGATCGACCCGGCTGTCGAGGATCCTGACCCCCCAGTGAAGATGAGGCCCCGTGGATCGGCCGGTGCTTCCGACTTTGGCGATGACCTGGCCTTTCTTGACCAGGTCACCCCTCCGGACCAGAAGCTTCGAAAAATGGCAGTAGAGGCTGAAAACGCCCTTCCCGTGGTCGATGATGACGGTCTTCCCGCTCAGATAGAGCGAACTGGCCAGCGCGACGCGTCCCGAGTTGGATGCGACGACGGGCGTTCCCCACGGCGCTCCGATGTCGACGCCCTGGTGGACGGACGTGGTGGATTTGTTGTAAATCCTCTGCTGCCCGAAGTTGAGGTCCGCTTCCCGACCCGGGATCGGTGACATGAATCCGCCCGTTCCCAGCCAGTCCGGGCTGACCACGCTGTAAACCGCCGCGACAAGCTCCTGTTCCCGCTTCACGCGCTCCTGCTCCCGGGCCGGAGGGCTGAGCATCTCTTCTTTGACGATGAACCGTTTCCTCGAAAACTCCTTCGGTTCGATGCTCAGGGCTTCGCGTTGATATTCGACCTTCCCGTTCGGCTGTTCCTCGGCGACAGACACGACCAGGGGCCCGGGCTTGGCTCCGAGGTCGATCCCGATCAGGGCGAACGGTTTCGCGCCGGGCGCACGGCCGTCGAGGACGAAACGATGCGGCCCCGCCGTGAGGACCAGCCTGCGGGCCGGAGCGCCCCCCTTCCATTCGGCCAGGATCACCTCGCCGGGCTGGAGGGCGCGAAAAACGAGCTCCACGGGAACGCCGCGGAGGGTAATGGAATGCGTCTCCGGCGGCGGAACCGCGGCGAGCGCGGCGGCAGGGAGAAGAGAGAAAAGAAGCGCCAGGGAGGCTCGACAGGGCCTCATGCGGCGGCGCTCTTCCTCAGGACCGCGCCGGGCAATTTTCCCGTGTGCGTTCCCTTGTCGATGACGACCGCGCCGTTGACGAGGACGTATTCGATGCCCGCGGGATATTGATGCGGGTCGGTCCAGGTGGCTTTGTCGATGACCTTGTCCGGGTCGAAGACGACGAGGTCGGCGAAAGAGCCGGGCTTCAGGACGCCCCTCTTGGCCAGCCCGAATTTTGCGGCCGGAAGCGAGGTCATCTTCTTGATCATCTCCGCAAGGGGGACGAGGCGTTCCTCGCGGACGTATTTGCCCAGCACCCTCGGAAACGTCCCGTAATAGCGGGGGTGGGGCTTCCCGCGGCCCAGCACGCCGTAGGGCGCCACGGCGTTCCCGTCCGTGCCGATGCCGACCAGCGGGTGGGCCAGGATGCGCCTCAGGTTCTCTTCTTTCATCATGAAGATGACCATGCCGACGCGGTCGTCCTCCTCGATGAGGAGGTCGCGCATGAATTCGAAGGCCGGTTTTCCGGCTTGGGCGGCCGCTTCGAGGATGTTCCGGCCTTCGTATTTCTTGTTCTTTTCGGTCACGACGTCGGTGATCACGACCTTGTCCCAGGACCCCAATTTCGTCTCGCGCTCGGCGAGGGAGGCCTTGAGCTTCGCCGCGAGAGCCGGATTCTTCAGCCGCGCGAGGAAATCGGCGGTCGTCCCTTCCCGGGCCCAGAGCGGGAAATTGAAATCCAGAGACGTGGCGCCGGCGATGTACGGATACCGGTCGCAGAAGATATCGACGCCCGCCGCTTTGGCCTCCTCGATCTTGGAGATCGCGGCGTCGATCTTCCCCCAATTGCGGGGATAAGCGACCTTGAAATGGGCGATCTGGACGCTCACCCCCGAGGCCTTGGCGACATCGATCGTCTCGTCCAGGGATTCGATCAATCGGTCGCCCTCGTCCCTCATGTGGGTCGCGTAGACGCCGCCGGCCCGGGCGACGGGCCGGCAGAGGGCGACGAGCTCGTCGGGCCGAGCGAAGCTCCCCGGGGTGTATTCGAGCCCGCTCGACAATCCCAAAGCGCCTTCCTTGAGGCCCGCGCCGAGGAGAGCGATCATCCTGTCCATCTCTTCGGGTTTCGGCGGACGGGCCTCGAACCCCATCGCCGCCCCGCGGACGGCCCCGTGCCCGATAAGGGTTCCATAATTCACCGCAGTCCCCGACTCTTCGAGCCGAGCGAAGAATCCTCCCAGGTCGCGCCAGGTGAGCTCGATCCCGAAAATGGCCTTGGCATCGGCCTTCTCTTCCTCGAAGATCGCGTCGGCGATCGGAAAGGGCGAGGACCCGCAGTTGCCGCTGATGAGGGTCGTGATGCCTTGATGGACCGCGCTCTCGGCCTTGGGATTGGCCAGGAGGTCCATGTCGGTATGATTGTGGACGTCGATGAATCCGGGCGATACGGCCAGTCCCCGCGCTTCGATCACGGCGCGCCCCCGGGAGGCCGGGATTTTGCCGACCGCCGCGATCAGGCCGCCGGCGATTCCTATATCGGCCGCCGCGGCCGGCGCTCCCGAGCCGTCAAAGACCAGGCCGTCTTTGACGACCAGGTCGAAATCCTTGCCCGCAGCGCAGCCTCTGAGGACGAGCCCTCCGGCGGCTAGGGAAGCCGCCGCCACGGCCCGGCCCGATTCGGCGAGAAACGTCCTCCGGGTGATATGCGTCCGTTCTTCGTTCATGTGTTCATCCATCCCGGACCCATCTTAATCGAATGGGCCGGTTCTGTAAATTAAAAATAGACCGTCAGGGTCACCGATTGGCAACGGGGGTTCAGCTGGAAGGAGACGTGATAATCCTTTCCGGAACCCCGTTTGTTCAACGCCGAGATTTTCGAGGCGACGAAATACCCGAGGGCCGACCCGACGAAGACATCCGACGGCCAGTGCTTCCGGTCATGGACGCGGTAGACCGCGACGAGGCCGGCCAGGGTGTAGGCCAAAATATCGACGGCGACCCCGGGCGTTTCCCGGGCGATGGCCGTGGCCACGGCGAACGCTCCCGCCGCGTCGCCGGAGGGGAACGAGACGTATCTCGACTGGAACGAGAACGGATGGAAGCTGGCTGAAGATTCGCCGGCGTAGGGCCGGGCCCGGCCGGCCACGGCTTTCAATCCGAAGGTCAGAACCGAGGCTGTCAGGAAGCTCTCCAAGCTGAGGAGCGCCGTCCGCCTCAATCCCGGCTCGTCGAAGGCTTCCCCTCCCGCGTAGAGGGCGGCGATGAATGCCGTCAGGTAGCCCCCGTTGCCGAACTTGGAGATGACGGGCGAGGCATCGATCGACGTCTCGCTCCTGTTTGCCTGGACCCAATCATATACGTCTCGGTCGAAGCCGTAGAGAATAGCCCCCGTCCCGAGGACGGCCGCGAACGTCAGGAGATCCGCGGACTTCCATCGGACCGGCGACGTCGCGACGGCCGCAAAATCCCGTCCGAGGTTTTTGAAAAAGGCTCCGTTCAGGCGGTCGACGGCGGCGGTCTTCTCCGTCTCCTGGGCCGAAACAGGCGGAGGGAAGGGCGGCAAGACGAGGAGAGCGGCCAGGAGGACCGCCGCGACGGCGGTCTTAGGCGTTCGGCTTCGCATGGCTCATATAAGATTCGATGGCGTCCAGCGTCTTCTCCGTGGCCCCTTGTAGCGAGCCGAGGAGGGTTTTTGCTTTTCGGCCCATCGCTTCATTCTCATCGGGATTCTTGAACAGGAACAGGTCGGCCAGTTCTTCCGGCTCGCGGACGATCCTGGCCGCACCGGCCGCGACGAATTGGCCGGCAAGGGCTGCGAAATTCTTCATATGAGGTCCGAAAAAGACGGGTTTGCCGTAGTAAGCCGGTTCGAGCAGGTTCTGCCCGCCCCAGGGGACGAGGCTCCCCCCGACAAAAGCCGCGTCGGCGATGGCATAAAACCGGGCCAGCTCTCCGATCGTATCCAGGAGGAGTACGTCCCAAGCCTGCCCCGGTTCGAGCCGCGTCCGGCGGCGGACGATGAACCGGTCGTTTTCGACGGACTTCTCGAAATCGGAGAATTTCTCCGGATGACGGGGGGCCAGGACGAGCAGGACGTCCGGCCGGGTTTCGCGGGCCGTGCGGAAGGCTTGCAGGAGCATCTCGTCCTCGCCCTTGTGGATACTGCCGGCGACAACCACTCTCCTGCCTTCGGGAACGGACAGGTCCGCCTTGAAGCGGCGGATGTCCTCGGCCCCGAACGAGGGAAGCCGCGAATCGCATTTGAGATTCCCGGATACAAGGAGGCGGTCCGGACCGACCCCAAGAAGTTCCATCCGCTCTCTATCCTGGCCGCTCTGGACGAGGAAGCCGTCGATATTCGAGAACAGCACCCGGGCCGCCCAGCGCCGGCGCCGGAGGCGACGAAACGTCCGGTCCGAGATCCGGCCGTTGACGAGCAGGACGGGACAGCCGGTCCGCCGGGCCTCGCGCAGAAGCCGCGGCCAGAACTCGGATTCCGCCAGGACCAGGAGCCGCGGGCGGAACTTTTTGAAGGCGCGGCGGACCGCCCAGCCGATGTCGAACGGAACGAAGAAGAGATGATCGACCTCCCGAAGCTTCGCCGCGGCCACCTTGTGCCCTGTCGGGGTCAACACGGAAAAGCCGACCTGCCAGCCTGCGTGCCGGGATTTGACCTCATGGATGAGATTCTGGAGGGAGAGGACTTCGCCCACGGAAACGGCGTGAATCCACAGAAACGGCCGGCCGGGGGCCGGCGCCGGCAGCTTGAAGCCGAGCCGCTCGGCGAGGTGGAGCCGCTGCTTCCTGAGGAGCTTCAGCTTGACGGCATAAACAGGCAGAAGAAGGATGAGGGCCGCACCGAGGCAAACAGAATACAAAAAATACACGGTTTTTCGACTATACTAAAAAGCCGGGATACGGTCAAACCAGCCTGGGCTCGATTTACTGGGGCTCGATATTCCGGGCCCTTATTTCAGGCCGAGCCGGCTCCTCCCGGCCGGCCGGGCCGAGCAGGGCAAGAGAAAGATTTGACCCGGAGCGCGAAAGTTGATATAATAACCCGGAAAAAAAATAAAAAAAGGTAAAAGACAGAAGGACAAACGTATGGCAGACAAAAAAGAAGCCGCCAAACCCGCCCCCAAGGCCGAAGCCCAGGCCGAAGGCGGAGCCGAACAGCCGAAGGCGGAAAGCAACAAGAAGATCAACAAAATGACCTTGGCCGAGATCGACGCGAAATTGAACGAGGCCAAAGCCGCCCAGGGCTCGCTGAGATCCCGCTTCGCCAAGCAGCTCCTGTTGCGCAAGAAAGCGCTCTCTCGGTAAACGTCGATCGCCGGCCTTGACCCCTCCAGTCGATCCCAGGGGATTTTCGTCATCTCCGAAAGAGACGGCGATGCCGCTCGTGCATATCCCCGCCGAAGCGATTCCCGCCGGTTTACAACCATGACCATTTCTGCTATGATTTCAACGATTTAAAGGAGAACAACAGACGTGCTGACCAAAGACAAGAAAGACAAACTCATCAGCGAGAACAAAGTCCATGCGACGGATACCGGCTCGGCCGAGGTCCAGATTGCGCTCCTCAGCGAGCGGATCACCCAGCTGAGCCGGCACATGACCGCGTTCAAGAACGACAAACATTCCAATATGGGCATGATGAAGCTCGTTGGACAGAGAAAGCGCCTCCTGGCCTACCTGAAGAAGGAAGACAGCGGCCGCTACGAAAAGCTCATCCAGAAGCTCGGGCTCCGCAAGTAACCCTCCCCCACGACCATGTCTCATACCATCAGTCTCGAGATCAACCAACGCATCCTGTCCATAGAGACGGGGAAGATCGCCAAACAGGCCGACGGCGCGGCGCTCGTCCGCTACGGCGATACGGTCATGTTCGTCTCCGCAACCTCCAAGCGCGAGGCCAAAGAGGACAAACCTTTCCTGCCCCTGATCGTCGATTACCGGGAAAACACATATGCCGCCGGCAAGATCCCGGGCGGCTTCTTCAAGCGCGAGGGCCGGCCCTCTGAGCGCGAGATCCTGGTCGCCCGGCTGATCGACCGGCCGGTCCGTTCGCTCTTCCCTGACGGCTATTTCTTCGAAACCCAGATCGTCGGCCTGCTCCTCTCGGCCGACATCGAGAACGAACCCGACACGCTCGGCCTCATCGGCGCCTCCGCCGCTCTGTATCTCTCCGACATCCCCTTCACGACGCCCATCGGCGCGGTCAAGGTCGGGCTTGTCGACGGCAAGTACGTCATCAACCCCACGTCCAAGGAGCGCGAGGCGAGCCCCCTCAATCTTCTCGTCGTCGGAACCGGCGACGGCGTGACCATGATCGAAGCGGCGGCCAAGGAAGTGGAGGAGGAGACGATCCTCGGCGCCATCGCCGCAGCCCAGGAGCCCATCCGCCAGATCATCGAAATCCAGAACGATCTTTACCGTAAAATCGGCGTCAAGAAGCGCGAGTTCACCCCCAACCTGCCCGATCAGGCCAAATTGGCCGAGATCGAAGCCAAGATCGGGCCGGCCCTGTTCGAAGCCATCCAGAAGCCCGGCAAGAAAGCCAGCGAAGCGGCCGTGGGTGCGCTTTTAAAGGGCCTCACCGAGTCCATCCCCGATGAGAATGCCCCGGAACGGCTGCAGGCCAAGGTCCTGTTCGACAAGCTTCAGGAAAAGCTGGCCCGCCGCCTGATCCTCGACCAGCGCCGGCGCGTGGACGGCCGCGGCTTCGACGACATCCGGCCGATCACGATCGAGGTCGGAATGCTCCCCAGGACCCACGGCTCGGCCGTGTTCACCCGGGGCGAGACGCAGTGCCTAGCCACCGTGACCCTGGGGACGCCCGAGGACGTCCAGCGCCTCGACAGCCTGGGCGAAGAGACCGAGAAGCGGTTCATGCTCCACTACAACTTCCCGCCCTTCTCGGTCGGCGAAGTCGGGTTCCTCCGCGGCCCCGGCCGCCGGGAGATCGGGCACGGCGCCCTGGCCGAGAAATCCATCCTGCCGGGCATGCCGACCGAGGAGCAGTTCCCCTATACGGTCCGCATCGTCTCCGACATCATGGAATCGAACGGCTCGTCTTCGATGGCGACCGTCTGCGGCGGCGTGCTGGCCCTGATGGACGCCGGCGTTCCCCTGTCCATGGTCGTGGCCGGCATCGCCATCGGCCTGGTCAGCGACGCGGAGCGGCACGCCGTGTTGACCGACATCGCCGGGCTCGAGGACCATTACGGCGACATGGATTTCAAAGTCGCCGGCACGGAGAAAGGCGTCACGGCCATCCAGCTCGACCTGAAGCTCGACAACATTTCCATGGATATCGTCCGCGAGGCCCTGACCAAAGCGCGGGCGGCCCGCCTTCAGGTGCTGGCCAAGATGAAAGAGGCCATCGCCGCGCCCCGCGCCGAGATCTCTCCCTACGCGCCGCATATCTACACCCTGTTCGTCAGCCCGGAGAAGATCGGCGAGGTCATCGGACCCGCGGGCAAGGTCATCAAGCGCATCGTCGCCCTGACCAAGGCCAAGATCGACGTCGACGAAACGGGCAAAATCACCATCGCTTCGACCGACGTCGAGGCGGCGGAGAAAGCCAAGCAAATGATCAGCGAGATCACCGCCGAGGCCGAGGTCGGCCGGACCTATACCGGCAAGGTCGTCCGAATCGAGGAATACGGCGCCTTCGTCGAGATCCTCCCCAACCTCGTCGGCCTGATGCACGTCTCCGAGATCGCCCACTACCGGGTCTCAAGCGTCCGCGATGTCCTCAAAATCGGACAGACCGTCAGCGTCAAGGTCCTTAACGTCGAAGAGGGCGGCAAGATAAAACTTAGTATGAAGGCGCTGGAAGAGAACCCTAATCCCGGGGCGGAGGCTCCGCACCGGGAAGGCGACCGCCAGCGGGACCGAGAGCCCCGGTACAAGAAGCCCCAAGGCTCGGGCCGCCGGTCCGACCGCCGGGGCCGGTACTGACCGGCCGCCGGAACGGCGGGCCGGCCGGGGCTGTGGACGGTAGCCTTCACGCCCGAGGACGTTAACGATGCGCCGGCAAAAAGGATTCACGCTCACCGAACTTCTAGTCACGTGCGCCATTATGGTCGTCCTGGCCGGAGCGATCCTGCCCCTGACCAAGGTCACCGTCCAACGGGAAAACGAGCTCGAGCTGCGGCGCAGCCTCCGGGTCATGCGGGAAGCGATCGACGCCTACAAGAAGATGGCCGACGAAAAGAAGATCGAGGTGGACGATTCCACGGAAGGCTACCCGCCGGACCTCGAAACGCTGGTCAAGGGAGTCAAGCTCAAATCCGAAGGCAAGGACAAGCAGAAAGGCGAGGACAAGCTGATGAAGTTCCTCCGCCGAATCCCGAAAGACCCCTTCACCCGCTCGACGGAATGGGGCCTGCTTTCGAGCCAGGACGCGCCCGACGCCTCCTCCTGGGGCGAAGAGAACGTCTTCGATGTTTACACCAAGAGCCGCCGCAAGGCTCTCGACGGGACGAATTACCGGGATTGGTGATGAGGCTGCCATGATGTTGCGCCGCGGCCCTAAGGGCTTCACGCTGATTGAAATGGTCATCGTCTTCACCCTGATCGGCGTGCTCGTCGGGCTGGCTCTCCCCCAGTACCAAAACGCCATGCGCAAAGCCCGCGAGTCCGTGCTTCGGGAAACCCTGTTCCAAATGCGGAAGATGATCGATCAGTATTATTCGGACAAGGGCAAATATCCGGCCTCGCTCCAGACGCTCATCGACGAGAACTACCTGCGCAAGATGCCCGAGGATCCGTTCACCCACAAGACGGACGTTTGGATCGAAGTCAGAGAACAGCCGTCCGTGGATGAGCTCGAGTCCGGGCAGATTTTCGGAGTCGTCGACGTTCATTTGAGCTCGGAAGGTAAGGGCCTGGACGGCACCCCATACAACACCTGGTGATGTCGCACGAACGGGGCTACACCATCCTCATGCTGCTCGTGGCCGCTTCTGTCCTGGCCGTCGGCATCCTCGCCGCCGTGCCGATCCTGCAGACACAGATCCAGAGGGAAAACGAGGAGGAGCTCATCTTCCGCGGCCTCCAATACGTCGAGGCCATCCGCCTCTACCAGACGAAAAATCCCGGCCAGTTCCCGCGGACGTTGGACGAACTCTATAAGAAGAGGTACCTGCGGCGCCTCTTCCGCGACCCCATGACCAAGGACGGAAAATGGGACGTCCTTATCCA
>Ga0172371_10002114_pt1 | contig 31692 bp, 34 predicted proteins | sample Lak12m_FD_114543 | JGI IMG/M metagenome (GOLD analysis project Ga0172371, IMG submission 114543) | Freshwater microbial communities from Kabuno Bay, South-Kivu, Congo - kab_022012_12m | ecosystem: Environmental > Aquatic > Freshwater > Lake | place: Democratic Republic of the Congo: South-Kivu...
AACTGAGTCGTTAAGACTCCTCTCCCTGGGGGCGACCGTGCCCGGTAAAATCGTCAGTCTGGTCAACTTCAAAGGGGGAGTGGGAAAAACCACTCTCACGGTGAACCTCGCCGCGTGCCTTGCCAAAGAGCATGACAAGAAAGTCCTCATCGTAGACCTTGACCCCCAATCCAATTCGAGCATTTGGCTGCTGGGGCTTCAGCGGTGGAGTGACCTCAACGCGGAACGGTCTTTCAAGAAGACCTCAGCGGAACTGTTTTACAGGGGGTGGACCGAAGACATCTTCATCAGACCCTTCATAGACATGGCAGGAGCTTACTTACCCAATCTCTATCTCTGCCCGACAAGCCTTCAGATGATGAAGCTGGAGCAGTTTATCCTCAAATTCTGCCTCCACAAGAAAATGGACGGAAAATACAAAGATGGCGACGAGTATTTGCTCTTCTACAGGAGCGCTGGACTCCTCAAAATGAAATTCGATTACGTGCTCATTGACTGTCCACCCAATTTGTACTTCGGCACCTGCAACGCGCTTTGCCACTCGGATTTCATATTGATTCCATCCATACCGGACACATTGTCCACATGCGGCCTAAAGCAGATGATTGAAGAGATGGAGAAGACCATCGCTCTCCTGATCGAAGCCAGGGCATTCAAAGGAGTAGCACGAATAATAGGAATTGCCATTACCAAGTTCAAGGCCATGACCGTCGCACATCAGGCCGGGGTCCAAATCATCGAAGCAATAGTCTCGGAGCTACGCACCCCCAAATATAGACTTGTCGATGAGAAAACACGGGTATTCGCAGACCAGCCGATAAAAGAGTATGTGGCCCACGAGGGTGCAGTGGAAGACGGACGCCCGCTCTGTTTCTATGCGCCGGGAAGTCAGGCGTACACTGATGTCAAAGCATTTACCCAAGCATTTCTGGAGGCTATAGAGGGTGGGAAATGACTGCTTTCAAGGAATTCACGGAAAGACTTGACGGCCTGAAAAAACGCCTGACGGCCAAACCATATACCTCTATCCCTGATAAAGTGTGGCAAACCCCCACCAAAGCCCTTGACAGGCTCTTGAGCGTGCTCGAACCGTACTACACGGAGCCCAAGGCCCCCACGAAGGAAGAAATCAAAACAGTCAAAGAGCATGGGGTTACAGCTCAAATCAGGGCATTCATAGACCGAGACAGAGAGAGGAAAGCCTTTTTCTCCGTCGCCTATTTTAGGCAGAAGTGTGAGCAGCTCCCGGACAGGAAGCTCGTGCAAGCTCTCCCGAAAGGCCAGACACGAATAGCCCTTTTGACAACGTTCATCCTGTACCATTACTGGAAAGCCAAACCCGAACATCTATCCGGGCTGGCGAGCGTTCACGAGGAGATCGAAGAGGATTTCAGGAACAGCCCAGCGGCAAAGCAGGCGGCACAGGCCCAGGCACTTCTCGCGGAGTTGCGACGAGAATCGGATTTCAACCTCATCGTGTCCCGTCTTCACGCGGAATTTCCGGACCGAGCGGGTGTGACCGCATTCGCTAAGGCGGTCTCCCTCAAGATCCCTGCTGGTAAGAAACCGGTGCACGAGCGTCTGGCGGCAAAGATCCTGAAGTCGGGGGAGTTGGTGCGCGCGGAATTCTGATGGGTCCCTTAGAGAGACAACTTGAGCAGTTGCTGGTGAATTTTCCGAACCTCGTCAGCTCTCACTTGTGGGGCCGGAAGCTTCCCGAAGTGCGCGAATTCGGCAATATCAACGTCTGTGTCAGGCAAGGTCAATTACCGGAATGCAAAGGCCGGAGTGATTTGGCTTTCATAACTGAAAGAACCGTCCACCTCGTTGAACTGAAGCGGCGAACCGTGGGGGTGATGGCCCTTTCTCAGCTCAGGCGTTACCTGGGGCCTATTCAAGAGAGGTATCCGGATCACCTTGTCCTCGGGTATCTCGTGGGTCGCTATTGCCAGGACTGGCCGAAGTTGCGTGGATCTCTCGGCACGGATCGAGTGAGTGTGCTACTCGTGGGGCAAAACATCCCCCGTGTGCGGGAGTTGCGGGTCTGCGATCACTGTGGGGCTGCTCACCATTACAGGCATCAGGTGTGCCCCTATTGTTCCACCCACTAATGGCGGGCGGACGAATGATAACGTTCGAGATTTGGATGCTCCCATGAAAGCCATTCGTGTAGTTATGGCGATTGTTATCACGCTTGGGGTCCTGATGTGGCTGACGTCTTGGGACCCGGTGGGTGCCAGAGTCATTGCTCTTGCCTTGGTCTTATTCGGAACGCTGCTGTTCCCCCTTCTCTTGGTTGTCTCGGGGGCTGAGGAGAGAGGACGTAGGCGCCCACGGTGGATAGCCTTACAGCTTGGAACTTTCGTCGTTAATCTGGGGCTTCTGGAAAGCTCAATTGGGCGAAACGGATTGATCCCATATTTGCTTTGCGTCTTGGCAAATTACATACCAGCCCTGATCTTGTTCGTGTTGCCCGCAGTTTCTCCGAAGCATCAGGAAATAGCCAAAGGCCGACTAGAGAAGGGTATTGAAGCTGGCGGCACCCCAGACGGGCCTGGTCCTGAGTCGGACGACCCTATCCGGTCAGAAATGAACGAAAGACTCTGGACTCTCGTCTCAGAGTGTGCGACCAGCCGAACAAATCAAGAAGACTGTGCTCTGGGGAGCGAGACAGAATTACTCTCCAACGTGTCGGGATTGTTGCAAAAAGGGGCCAACCCCCATTGGTGGCCAAGCGACAGGAGTCAATCTCCTTGGATGATGGCCAATCAGATGGCCAGCTTGCCCATAGTCGGGGCAATGATAGAAGCAGGGGCCAGAGTCAACGCTCGAGGCGGTACGGGAAAGACCGCTCTCGCTCTGGCCGCTGAAAAGGGAAACTTGGGATTGGCAGAAATGCTGATTACTGAGGGAGCCAATGTGGACCGGCGTTCAAAAAACGGACGCACTCCGCTGATGGAAGCCGCACTGAACGGGCATGGGCCTATGGTCCAATTTCTTCTCGACAGGGGAGCCAATCCGCGCTTGGCCGATTTTTCGTCCCCCCCTTTTACAGCATTGAGGTTGGCTCAGGAGCACGAATGTTGGGACGCGGCCCAAGTATTGGTGGAATGGGGAGCCAATCCGCGTTTGGCGGGTTATTGGCCCCTTTCTCCTGTTACCTTGGGACCGGCTCCAATCAGCGGAGGATGCGAAGCGACACAGATTTCCGGGGACGAGACGGCTACAACCGACTACGCGGACCCTGCTCCACGTCAAGATCGTTGGTTCAGGTCGGCGTGCGAAGATGGCAACACCGAAGTTGTATCAGACATTCTGGCACGCGGATCCGACGTCAACATCCGATTCGCCGGAGGGCGAACGGGATTGATTCTTGCCGCCCGCAACGGCAACACCGAGACAGTACAACTGCTGTTGAGTAGGGGTGCTGACCCCAATCTCGCGGCCCATGATGGTGGCACCGCCTTGATGTTGGCCTGCATCACCGGTCACGGACAGGTTGTCAGATTGCTTCTTTCGAGTGGGGCAGAGGTCAACAAAAGAGACGAAATAGGCTACTGTGCACTTATCTGGGCAGCGAAGAACCGCCGAAATGAACTGGTGGGAGTCCTCTTGAAACACGAAGCCAACGTGGACAGTGCTGGCAAGGACGGTCAAACACCGTTGATTTGGGCGGCCCGATTGGGTGAATTGTCAATGGTGGAGGAGCTGCTTCGCGCAGGCGCTCGGTTGGACAAGAAAGACAACCTCGGGCATGACGCCCTTTGGTGGGCACGAAAACTGGGACATCTTGAGGTGGAAAAGCGGCTTTTCCTGGAACTGGCAAAACGGGAAGTCATTTCGGAAAGTTGATAGACTTGCCGCCGTCAGCAATAGTCTTACTGCAACGTAGTGATCCGAGGACTGATCTTGAGAAGCCCCGGCCCGCTGGTCAGGGCGGCATACCTTCCGGAAGGCATCCGCCCCGCGGCCGCTCACCATCAGATGCCGGTCTCCTTGGCAGTTCGTTTGTGAGAGTGGTGCGCGCTCACCGCGTGAACTCACAGCGCTGTTAACCAGTTTAGTTGCGAGCTGCCAGTTAATGCAGTAATTCCAATCTGATAGCCACATTGGATGCCAATCCCTTAAAGGTATTCGAGAATCCGGATTTACTGCGCGTTTACTGCGCGAATTTCGGGAGGGCAGTCTGAATGATTTCAAGGGGTTGGTGGAGCGGGAAACGGGATTTGAACCCGCGACTTCAACCTTGGCAAGGTTGCACTCTACCACTGAGTTATTCCCGCATCAGAAAAATATAGCGAAGAGCCCCCGGCCTGTCAAGCCAAAACTTCGGACACGTGCGCCTCAGGATTGCGGACGACGAACCGAAGTGTTACCGTATCGATAGGGTCGTCGAAGCCGTTGATGAGTCATCTTCCAATGTAATCATCATCCACGGGTCGACGACGGCGCGGACATCCCCTGATCGCGAAGGAGCATTGACGTGTCGGCAAACCCGTCCGAACTCGATGGCAAGTACGAACGCCTCCGGGCGATTCTCAAGGAGATGGGACGTGTCCTTGTCGCCTATTCGGGCGGTGTGGACAGCACCCTGCTGCTCAAAGTTGCCAAGGACTCGCTGGGAGAAGGTGTCCTTGCGGTAACGGCCCGATCGGAAACTTCGGCCCGTCACGAACGCGAAGACGCGGAACGGCTGGCGGCTGATCTGGGCGTGGAACATCTCCTCGTTGATTCCGATGAGCTCGAAAACCCGGAATTCGTCGAAAATCCACCGCACAAGTGCTACGTGTGCAAGAAGCTCCGTTTCGGAGCTTTGGTTGAGCTGGCGAAGGATCGCGGCTTCGCTTTTGTCGTCGACGGCGAGAACACCGACGACGTGGCCGACTTCCGGCCGGGAAGCCGTGCAGCCCGTGAATTGGGAGTCAGAAGCCCGCTGAGAGAGGCGGGGCTGTCAAAGGCCGAAATTCGCTCCCTCTCCAAGGAACTGGGTCTCCGCACCTGGAACAGGCCGGCATATGCCTGTCTCGCATCCCGAATCCCGTACCACAGCCCCATCACCGCGGAAAAGCTGAGACAGGTGGACCGTGCCGAGGAGCTCATCCGGGGCCTGATTCCCGGAGGCCAGATCAGGGTGCGTCATTACGGTGACACCGCCCGCATCGAAGTCGATCCGGACCACATCGCCCGCCTGACCGCCCCCGACGTGCGGGAGCGTGTTGTTCGTTTCTGCAAAGAGCTCGGATTCACGTACGCCACGCTTGACCTCGAAGGCTACACCATGGGCAGCCTCAACCGAGCTCTTTCCCAGGAACCGTGAGTCCATGGATTCCGAACACTTAAGGGATTTGCTCGAACAGGTCCGGCACGGCCGTCTCGATGTGGCTGCGGCTTTGGAGAAATTGCGCCGATTTCCTTTCGATGACCTTGGTCATGCGAAGATCGACCATCACCGGTGCATTCGGCAAGGGGCGCCCGAAGTCATCCTTTGTCAGGGCAAGACCATTGAACAGATTCAGGGAATCGTGAGCCGGCTTTCCGAGAGTCACGGCAACATTCTGGCCACCAGGGCGGCCCCGGAGGTTTTTCAAGGGATCAGGGAAGTCGTCGGTGATTGTCGCTATCACGAGATGGCCAGAGTGGTGGTCATCAAGCCCCGTGACATCGTGAAACTGGGTCACATCGCGGTAGTCAGTGCAGGAACGTCCGATATTCCGATCGCTGAGGAAGCCGCGGTCACTGCGGAAACCCTGGGCAACCGAGTGAGCCGAATCTACGATGTGGGGGTGGCTGGTATCCACCGGCTGCTCTTGTGCAGCGAAGAGCTCTTTCAAGCGAACGTGGTGGTTGTCGTCGCGGGCATGGAGGGAGCGCTGGCGAGCGTCGTGGGAGGGCTCATAGCCAGTCCGGTGATCGGAGTCCCCACGAGCGTTGGGTACGGAGCCAGTTTCGGTGGAATCGCGGCGTTGCTGAGCATGCTGAACAGTTGTGCTTCCGGAGTGTCGGTGGTCAATATCGACAACGGCTTTGGGGCCGGGTATCAGGCCACGCTCATCAACCGCTTGGCCGTGAAGAGGGAGGAAGGCAGGCAAGCCGAAGACCCGTCTGTCCATGAAGAGATCCAATGAAAATGCGCCGGGGAGGGACATTTTGCAAAAAGTCCCTCCCCGGACCCCTCTTCAAAGACTCTATGTCTATTGGCGGCTCCCATCGGTCGCCGCTCCGCGCCTGCCAACCCGGATGTGCGTGCAGGAGCGGCGTCTTCATTGCTTATTGTGCCTGATGCCAGGCATGAGTGTCCCTTTTCGCCGGAGATGTCTCCCTGGAGCTCACGTTCAAAGGATTCAACATGAAAATCTCGCTCCATCTGTACGCTTCACTTGCATCGCACTTGCCTCCCGATGCCTCGGGGAATTCATGTATCATCGAGCTCGAAGATGGAATGACCGTCGGTCAGGTGCTGGCGGAATTCAACATCCCGCCCGAGAGCCCCAAGATAGTCTTCCTCAACGGTCTCCATTCCAGAGGGGAGGAAGCGCTCAAGGAGGGGGATCGGCTCGCCGTGTTCCCACCCATCGCAGGCGGGTGACTCAACGTGCTTCATGGCGCAAACGACAGTGTCGTGTTCTTTTTGCCCTCTCGCTGACCGTTGCGAACCGAGTTCGCTTGAGAGTTTCGGGGGGCCGGGAACCCGTGTCCCATAACCCCTGACCGAATTCCTATTTCGCTACGAAGACCGTCCCGCCAGGCTTTGAGTGGACCGGACGTCCGGGCTTCCTGTGCCTTCGGATCCTGGACGTATAACGTCCATGCCAACCCGGCGGTCGGTGATTCCGGCTCGACGGTGTCCAGGAGAACTCACGTGTGAGCTCGGCCAGAGCCATGCGGAGACGGAGGAAGATGGTGTTTCGCAGCGTCGTGGTCTTCGCTTGCCTCGTTGCGGCCTGGGCCCTCGCCGGTCACGCCGCTGAATTTGTATTTCGAGACGCAATTCCCGGCCGTGGATTCGCGTTTCCCGCCGACCATGGAAAACACCCGGATTTTCGAACCGAATGGTGGTATTTCACCGGCAATCTTGAATCTGAAAAGGGGCAATGGGGCTTTCAGCTCACCTTCTTTCGACGCGGTCTCTTTCAGGATGAAGGAGCGGGGAAGTCGGCGTGGCGCGTTCGAGACCTCTATCCCGCGCATTTCGCCCTCACGGACGCGGCAAGAGGCCGATTCTTCCACACTGACCTCCTGTCGAGAGAAGGGCCGGGATTGGCCGGTGCGGCCCAGGACGATCTCGACGTGTACGTGAAGAACTGGAGCGCTCGCAGAACGGGTGATGTTTTCGAGATCATTGCGTCCTCGGGGGCGCACATGCTCGAACTGACGCTGGCTCCTCAGAAGCCGCCGGTTCTCCACGGCGACCGTGGTTACAGCCGCAAGGGTGACTCAGAGAGCCAGGCTTCATACTACTATTCCTTCACCAGACTGAAAGCTCAGGGAACGCTCTCGTTCGAGGGAGCGGTTCACCGCGTGACCGGACACGCGTGGATGGATCACGAGTTCGGTTCGAGCATCCTCCAGCAGGATCAGGTGGGATGGGACTGGTTCAGCCTCCAACTGGACGACGGCTCGGAGCTCATGGTCTTTCGATTGCGCAAGAAGGACGGATCGTCCGAGCGGCCCTCGGGAACGTTGATACCCCGAGAGGGCCCGGCCGTCGATCTTACTCACGAACGCCTCGTGATTCAGCCGACCGGCTCCTGGGCGAGCACGAAAACAAAGGCGGTCTATCCTTCCGGATGGAAGATCGAGATTCCCGGCCGCGGGATCAAGCTTGACGTGCAGCCTCTCATCCAGGACCAGGAGCTGGAAACCGGCCGGTCCACCCAGGTCGTCTACTGGGAGGGAGCCGCGCAGGTGAGAGGTGAGAGTGGCGGGAAACCGGTTCGGGGCAGGGGGTACGTCGAGCTGACCGGGTACGCTCACTCCATGAGCGGCCGTCTCTAAAGGCGGGCATATCGAGCGCCGCGCGGCGACCAAAGCAACCCGACGATATGTTTCACGTTCTCGTCTCGGCTGCGGGGGAATCTTTTTGGGGGAAGAGGGCTTCCTGACCGTATTCGCTTGCCCAGTTGACAAGTCCTGCTCCGCGGCCAAACATTTGTGTTGACAGCATCTCCCCTGATCATGTAGGGAGTGTGAGTGGTGGAGGTTAGGGACCATGGACATCCTTTTTATCGTGGCTGTGTCGACGACCCTTCTGTGGCTTGCTTTCGGTGATAAGCGAGACTGGTCCGGAATGTAGCTTCGACGAACATACATGCCCACGCATGACCGGAAGGATCTGGCTGATCATGATGATGCCGGGACTTCCGGTCTTGCCGTTCTGGGAGGAATTGATGGCCGCGCCCCGGACACGCGGCATGCCACGGCCACCATATGGCATTCTTCAAAAGTGGGTGTCGCGTTAGAGTGGAGCGCACAGCAAATAGCGGAAGGCTTCAACCAGCATATCGAGGAAGCACTACCGTCCTTGTGGAGAAACGCGCTCCACTATCAGTCGGCCACAACCATGAGATTCCGAGGAGTTGTGGATGATCGCCATGCAGCGCCCTTGCTCGACGTCAACGAAGGCTCACTGGCTTTCCCGTATGTGAAGAGTGCCGCGAATTTCAATGAGCGGCACTATAGATGCCCGCGGATCATGACATATCCGAAACTTCTTAGATTTTTCGTGCTTCCCTGATAGTATCGGGCCGTCGGTGCATCGGGCCGGGCCCCGCGTGAGCTCTGCACGGGCCGGCGCGTCTCGTTCGCCCGCCGCGAGCGGTTGCCGCAAGAGCACAAAGGAGTGTTATTGGATGAAGGTAATCATTGAGAAGGCAATCATGGACCGGATTCAGCAGCCCGGATGGGTCACCACCCGCGGAATACTCCGAGACCCGGCGGGCGAAGCTGCCGAAGAGGAGCATCGCGAGGTCGAAGAGGTTATGCGGGATCTGGCGAGAAGAGGGCTCATAAAGCTCTGGAGGCTGAACATAAAAGATCAGGGAGAAGTGATAATGGCCGCAGCCAGACCGGACCTCGAACTGGACCGGGACCTCGAGCAACGCGGGGCCTGGGCGGTGGCGGAGCCGATGGACCTGGACCAGTGATCGGCCGCGGGGCTCCTTTCCCCTCATCTACCCGGGGGTAAGAGCGAATTGCGTTCCCCCCTGTCCCTTCGGAATGGAACCGATCATGAGACCCCTCCGGGACCGGGACATCTACGAGCTGTTCACTCGGGTTCATCTCGCGGCGGCCCGCAGATTCGTGTGGATCGCCACAGCCAACGTCAAGGCCACCAACCTCCTGTATCGGGGGCGGTTCGTGTCGTTCGTGGATCTCATGGCCGCGCTGGTCAACCGGGGAGTCTTGTTTCGGATTATCCATGCCGAGCTCCCTTCGCGGCCGTTTAGGGAGCGATACGAGCAACTGGACACAAAGGGACAACTGAGCGCGGGAGTCGAGTTCCTCCACTGCATACGCATGCACGCCAAGATTTTCATCGTGGACGGAGCGGTCGCCCTCGTCGGAAGCCCCAACCTCACCGGCGCGGGAGTGGGCGCAAAGGGAAACGACAATCGGAACTTCGAACTGGCGTTCCTCCTCGAAAGCGAAGCGGAAACCGCACCCTACCTGGACTACTTCGACTACATCTGGATGGGTGGACCTTGCCCCTCGTGCGGCCGACGAGACCTCTGCCCCGCACCGGCGGCTTAGCGGTCGGAAGAGGAGAAAGACCCGGGCCGCAAGCGCCTTCTTTGCAGAACGGCCGATGAATTTGCCAATCGGGCCTGCAATTCTTCCGAACAAATGCCGCCGTAGAGATCGACACACCGGACCATGACGTTCAATTCCCTGCGCTTCATACCATTTGTCTTGACCGTGTTGGGCCTGTACTACTGTCTACCGCCACGGTTTCGGACCCTGGTGCTCCTGGCCGCGGGTTACGTCTTCTACGCGGCCTGGGATTATCGTTTGGTGGCCCTGATTCTGGCAATCACCTTGGCCAACTATTCGTGCGGCCTTGCCCTGTCGGCGATCGATGCCCCACTCCGGCGAAGGACGGTGCTGGTGATCTGCTGTATCTTCGATCTCGGCGTGCTCGGGGTTTTCAAATACTACAATTTTTTTGTCGAGAGTGCGGAAATCTTTCTTGAATTCATGGGAGTCGGAAGTCATTGGTCCCATCTCAATGTCGTACTGCCGTTGGGAATATCATTCTATACGTTCCAGACCTTGGGCTATATCATCGATGTCTATCACCGCCGAGTGACTGCGTGCCGAGAGTTGCGAGACTTCGCCCTCTTCGTGGCATTCTTTCCGCAGATGGTGGCTGGGCCGATCGAGCGCGGCGGGCGATTGATTCCCCAGATTCAGAGTACAAGAGCGGTCGGGTTCCACCAGGTCGGTGAGGCGCTCTGGTTGCTGCTGATCGGGTACTTTCAGAAAATGGTGATTGCGGATAACCTGGCAGGTCTTGTGGATGGCTCCTTCGGCAAGGAGTCTGCCCCCGGCGGTTTTGAATGCTTGCTCGCAACGTACTCGTTCACCTTTCAGATATACGCCGATTTCGCAGGCTGTTCGAACATTGCCAGGGGATTGGCTGGTCTCGTGGGCATCGACCTGATGATAAACTTCAACAGGCCCTATTTCGCCGCCAGCCCACGGGAGTTTTGGCATCGTTGGCACATCAGCCTCTCCACGTGGCTTCGTGACTATCTGTACATTCCCCTCGGAGGAAATCGCAAAGGCGCATGGACTCTCCACAAAAGCCTGCTCATCACCATGACGCTTGGAGGACTTTGGCACGGCGCCGCGTGGACCTTCGTCTTCTGGGGCGTGTTCCACGGAGTGCTCCTCTCCGCGCAACGATTGCTCATCGGCCGTGGGTCAGCTCCCCTCGCCGGGTGGAAGAAGCTTGCGGGGATTCTGGTAACGTTCCAGCTCGTCAGTCTAGGGTGGCTCATCTTCAGGGCCCGCAGTCTTGAGCAAGCCTTCCAGTTCCTGATCAGCATCGGAACGGACCCGGTTCCGGACGCCACGACCCTGGGGCTATTTTTCCCACTGTTTGTCTTCGGAGGGGCCATGCTGCTCCTTGATCTCTGGAACCGCGATCAGGAAGACGTGCGAAGGAATGCGGGTTGGAACAGGGGTGTCGGTCCGGCGCTCTGCACTGCCTTGCTCCTGGCACTATTCTTCCTGTCCGCTTCCGGAGCACAACAGTTCATCTACATGCGGTTCTGAGGAGCCGGAGAAGTCTCCCGCCTCTCAGCGATGACCGTAGTCGAGCAGAACCATGGGAACAGAATGATGGCCGGCAGGAGCTCGGATGACGATTTCCGGAAAGACCGAGACTTTCGAGGTTGCAGATCCGTGCTTCTCCCGTGGCTTCTCGTTCCTCCGCTGGTGCTGGCAGCTTTTTGGCTCCTGGGATCTGCGCTGAACCTCTGGCAGTCCTCGTGGTACGGCAAAGCCATGGCAACCGTCAAGCAACGTCCGATTGGGATGATGTTTGTGGGGTCGTCGAGGGTCGCTGCGGCGGTGTGCGACACGTGCGCGGAAGAGATTCTGTCGAAGGCATCGGGCCGAAAGGTGCACGTACTCAATGTGGGGCTCGGGTACACCACCATCCAGGAGCACTACCTGTTGTTGCGTGACCTTTGGCAGGCCGCTCCGGAGCACGTCAAGGGCTGTGTGGTCATGATGGAGGCCCCGTGCGGCGTCCCCCCGATAGCGACCTGGCAGGATAGTTGGGTTGACCCGAGCCATCCCGAGCTCGTCGGCACGGTCATGCACGGTGACGACCTCTCGCGATTCTGGCGGTCAGGGACCGACTTGCGGGCAAAGCTTCTTGTTGGAGTGCCGGTCCTTCTCGGGGTCGCGGATCTCTTCGCATTGCGCAGCGGATTTCGTCAAGGCTTTTTTCAGGGAGGCGAACAGTTATTGCGCACCGTGGGTGAGAAGATCTTTCCAGGTCAGCCCCGTGACAAAAAGGGGTCGGGTGATCTCATTGAGCGCGGAGGAATTCGTGCGGACCAGGAGGGGATTCGTATGGTTCGGAGACTAGTGCGTCAGCAGATGGAGCGCCAGTCTCGAGAGCGACTTGACGTCAAGTCGTTGGGAGATCTCTGGCGGCGAGATCTGGTGTTGGCGAGTTTGATGGAGCTGGTTCACTCCTGGGGCGGAAGTTTCGTTCTCCTTGCGGCTCCCGGAGGGCCGGCCATGGATGCCGAGTGTCGGGAACAGAAAGAGGCCCGGGATGTTCTCATTCCGCAGGTCACGGCTCGTGGGGCCTACTTCCTTGATGTTCATTTCCCAACGACTGATGAAGACTTCCCGGACTTGATACATTTGCGCGGTTCCCGATCGGCTGATTACACTCGCTCCTTGATCAACGCCTGGCTCTCAGAGAGCCGGAAGTCTCATACCAATACGCTTTCATGCGAGTAACACTGAGAGCCCATCTCACTACCGGTCCTGGCAGATCTCCCCGCTTCGGACGGCGGAGCCTGACTTCGCTTCGGAGACCCGCCAGGCCCAGCTTCACCCATTGTCACTTCTTTGACCGCGCATTGGTATCACCATCATTGATTCCGCTCCGTTGTCAAAGGAAGCAGATCCCGTCCGTCGATGACGGGCGCAAATCCTGAAAGAAAAATCCCACCGCTGAGTCCAAGGTCTCATTGTCGAGGCATTCGAGGACCAAAGTCAGCGATTCTCTGCCGCAATGGGCCGTTTCAGGATTACGGTCAGCTTGCCGGAGGACGAATCGGAAGGGATATCGTCGTCGAGGCCGACAAACGATCGGAAGGAAATGCCATAGCAGGGTTCGGCGGTAGGCCAGAATGAAAGCACGTCCACTCCAGCGTCCTCTGCCAGGCGCTTCGCGCGCGTAATGAGCTCCCTGCGGTCATTCCAGTGAAACAGGACATACTTCCATTCGACCAGAGGTCTGGTCAGATTCCTGGCGTTTTTGTACGCCACGACGGATTTCATGTTCGAGTATGCCTTCTCGAAATCAGTTCCCCGCTGGTACCGGGCGGCCGATTCCTGAGTCGCTCCGAAGATGGAGAACATGATGTGGTCCATCAGCATGGCAGCTTCCAGCTTGCGTTCACCGCTCAGAAGCAGACCGTTGGTGGACGAGACAATGGTGATGTCGGGATTCTGTTCACGGAGGATCCGGAGCTCTTCGAGAATGGTGGGAGATAGGAACGGTTCACCCCAGTTAAGGAATTTCACCGTCTGTATTCCGGAGCTCTTGATGGCGTCAGCCACCATCCGCACCTGATTCAGCGACATGCTGCGGCCCGTTCTTCTCTGGAGAGTCTCCCGCGGACAACTGAGGCACTTCAAATTGCACAGTACGGTGTTCTCGAGAAAGATCTCACGAGCAGCCAAAGAGAAGTCAAATTGGTAAGCCGGCGCTCTGGCAGGCTCTTCGGACTTGAGGCCGGGGCAGAAAAGGCACGTGGAGGTGGGCAGTTTCCCTTGCGCAAGCTTGGCGCGGAACTCCCGAGCCTTCGGGCCGGCAAGAATTTCATCCAGGGGCAACTCTTCCAGATTGCCCAGGATCGCGGATCCGTCCTCGTCCAGGCAGCTACACGCGACGGAAAGGTCCGAGTTTACGCAGAACTGGTCACCAGTGCTCAGGTGGCGACAGGAGAAGGTCTTGCCCCGCAGCCGCGCCCTGGTCATGATCAAGCGAGACAGAAGAGGACGCGGAAGGGCTCGGGTGACACCCGACCTGACAGCGAACTTGAGGAATTGACCGACGGACCGAATCATCTCTTCTTCTCCGAGAATCAGTATAACGCACGAATTTTTTCGGGGCAACCCGGCCACGGGAGGTCCGGGGGAGCGTCAGTCGAGACGACATACGTCACTTGAGCTTACCGTCGGGGATGAATTGGCCTAGAATTTGAAATCAACTCGGATCTTGAAGATCCGTTTTGCGGGCAGTTCGAGAATTTCTATTCCGGTGCGGTCCTCGAGCTCACGGATGATGCGTCGCTTCTCTTCCGCCGAAGGGGCGATGAGGGTGAACCACACGTTGTATTCGTGTTTCCGTTCGTAATTGTGTGTTACTCCGGGACAAGCGTTGACCTCCTTTACAAAGGAGTCCAATTTCTCCGGTGCGACACGTGCGGCCAACAGAGTGCTGACGAATCCTATTCGTCTGGAATTGATGGAAGCGCCGATGCGCCTGATAATCCCCTCCGCTTTCAAGCAGGCTATTCGAGCCAGGACCTCCTGTTCGCCGATTCCGATCCTCCCGCCGATGACCCGATACGGATGCGGTTCAACCGGAAACGATGACTGAATTTCGTTCAGGAGCTCTCGGTCCTTTGCGTCCATTGATCGATCCCGTGATCCTTTCCGCACGCCGCCCGTCCAAGAGCGGAATGCCGAGGTGCGACGAAGCATCGTAGGGTAGTCGCTTCGCCCCCGTCAACTGAATCCCCGGAGCGTGAGCGAGCCTTCAGGAAGTGAGGATGCCGGGCCAGCGGCCGTGGTCTTCCAAGGCCATTCCACACCCCAGAACCACGGCCGTGAAAGGATCATCGGCTCGCTGCGCTCTGATTCCCGATATTCGGCGGATCAGGCTGTCGAGACCGTGCAACAGCGCTCCTCCACCCGTGAGCACCATTCCCTGTTCTTGAATGTCCGCGAGAAGTGTCGGAGGCGTGTTCTCAATGGCCCTGCCAATCGTGTCGAGGATTACGTCAACCGGCGCCTCCAGGGCCTCGCTCATCTGCGAAGATGAGACCTCCACGGTTCTGAGCCCTCCGCCTCCGATCTGTTTCCCGGTTACCACCATGCGTTCTTCCTGCTCGGGCGGTACCGCGCAGCCGATGCGCACCTTGATCGCTTCGGCCGCTGACGGAGCGATTTCCAGGCGCATGTTGCGCGAAAGATAGGCCAGTATGGCCTCGTCCATTTCATCGCCGGCTGCGCGGATCGACTCGCAGTACATTATAGCGCTCGACGAAATGATGGCCACCTCGGTGGTTCCGCCACCAATGTCCACGATCATCAGGCCGGCAGGATTCCCCACGTCAAGTCCCGCGCCGAGGGCCGCGGCCATGGGCTCTTCAATGAGATGCACGGAACCTGCGCCCGCTTCGTACGCTGCCTCCCTGACCGCTCTTCTTTCCACCTGGGTTGTCCCTGAGGGGATCGCAATGACCAGTCGCGAGTTGATCCACAACCGGGGAACGAAGGCCTTCTGCAGAAATCCCTTGATCATGGTCATGGAGGCCACGAAGTCCGCTATCACGCCGTCTTTCAGGGGACGGGTCAGGAGCACGCTCGCAGGGGCACGGCCGACGAACTCCTGGGCGTCCCTGCCGATGGCCACGACCCGGTTCGTGCGGGAATCGAGGGCCACCAGGGACGGCTCATTGACCACGATGCCCACTCCCTTTACGTACACGAGCGTGTTGGCGGTTCCCAGATCCATGGCGATTTCAATGCCGAATCGCTTCGTTGCGTGCCGAACGACAGTTCCAATCTTGCCCAGGAGACCCATGAAACCCTATGTGAAATACGTTCGTTCAAGTCAAGAGGGGCGTCGCGATCAACGAGCCGTTCCCGCTCCAACGACCACGACATAAGAAGCGCCAACAGGACCGAAGGGAATGAAACGGAGCGGCCGACAGGGGAGCCGGCCTGCACAGCCCGCTATTTCTCGGCCTCCAAGATGATCGTGACCTGGGCGGGATCGACCGAATCCACCCTCAAGTTCTCCGGTTTGATCACCACGGGGATCGAGATCTTTCTCTTGGCGACCAGTTCTGCAATCGAGATGGGTTCCGTGGTGACGGACGTCATCTTCTTGAGGTCCCCTTGGACGGCCCGCACTGCCACCTCTGCAGGGGCCACCACGATCTTGTTCCGTTCCGGAAGGGCCCCCGCAATCGAAGGAATCACAGGCATCTTGCGAATCAACGCTGTCTCAATGTACAGGTGAAGGTCCGACGGCCGAATCTGAGCGATGGCTATTCCGGGAGGGACCAGGAGATTCTTCGCGCTGATCCGAAAGTAGTTCAGTCCCGGAACCACGTGGCCCAGATCCACCACAGCTCTCACGCTTCCGGGTTTCAAATTGGCCAGTCCGGATTCAGAGCCGCGGACGCGGACGTCGATCCGGTCCATCCATTTTCCCGTGATTTCCATTGCTTGAGGCAAATTGGTGTACTGGATGGGGACGGACATGCCGACTTCGGATTTCTGCGGCCCGACCACCACAAACCAGAGCAAGGCCGCCACAGCCACTGAAAGAGCCTTCAGCCTCCAGTTGGCGCCGACGAGCGTAGCGATGCTCCGAGGCGCGGTCGCGGGCTGAGGCATTCCCAGGGAGAGGCCGTTGTCCAGCGCTTGACGGAAATTGCCCTTCTTTCTGAACGTTGATATCTCTTTGCCTTCGACCAGGGCAACCTCGCCGCGCTCTTCCGATACGACCACGCAGAGGGCATCGCTCCGCTCCGTCAAGCCCAGTGCGGCCCGATGCCTCGTTCCGTACCGGGAGCTGAGTCCTTCATCCCGGGAGAGCGGAAGGATGCAGCCGGCAGCCTTGATTCGATCTCCCCGAATGAGAATTGCCCCATCGTGCAGCGGGGAGGTCTTCTGGAAAACCATGACAATCGATTCGGCTGAAACGAAGGCGTCGAGGACCTTTTCGGTCAGGATGACGTTGTGGAGGCGGTCGAGGCGCTGGAGAACGATCAGAGCACCCGTGCGTGTTCGAGCCAACTCGGCGACTGCGAGTACGATTTGCTCAATGAGACCGGGATCGACTCCATCTGTTTGGAGTCCGCTCAAGTAGCGGAAGGGCGACGCTCGGTCCAGCAACTGTCTGATTTCAGGCTGAAACACGATCACAAGCACCACGATGATCGCGGCCCACAGGTACTGAAACAGGATTGAGGTCAGTACCAATCCTGCCTTGGAAGCCACAAAGTAAAAGACACCGATCCCGATGAGGGTGGCCAAAATCTGATAGGCCCGCGTGCCCCGAAACCATGCCAGGATCAGATAGATCAGGGCGGCGATGATAACGATGTCAATGAGGTTGGCCGGTGTGACCGAACTGAGGAGCTCTGGGATGGTCTGCATTCAGTGCTCTGCGCGAGCGACGACGCTCGGGGATTCTTCGGAAACGACTCTCCGAAACGGATTTCATCCTGACCATATTTCCGTCCTTTTTGCAAGCTCGCGGCGAGGACGGAATCCGCTGTCCGAGCTTGACATCCCCCGAGAGCCTGGCGTTAAGAATGGAAAGATTCAGCAGGAACCCAATGTGGTTCAGAGATCTCTCGGGAGCTTCACCACGGAGTCTCGCGGGTCGGATGCATCCCCGTCAATCCGTTCGATCCGGCTTGGCTTCCAGTACCACGAACGCGCAGGCCGTTGTGGAGGTATGCGTGAGACTGACGTGAATGACAGTAACGTGCAGAGAATCGGCTGCTTGCCGAGCCCTGCCGTGGAGCTCGATGTGCGGCCGACTATGCTCACCTCCCAGGACGCGAATCTGGGAAGGGGAAACGCCTTGTGAAAACCCCGTCCCGAGGGCCTTCACCAGGGCCTCTTTGGCAGCGAACCGCGCTGCATAGCATTGAGCAGGCTGCGAGGCCGTGCAGCATGCCGTTTGCTCCTCCAAGGAGAACACCTTCTCCACGAACCGTTGTCCCCATCGCCGGCCCAGTGTTCGTTCCATGCGGGGAACATCCACGAGATCCACTCCGATTCCAAGAATCACGGAGCGACCCTTTCTCTTACGATTGCGTCAGCCACTTTGCACGCTTCCACCGCGGCCGCAACGTCGTGGACCCGAACAATGTGCGCTCCACGAAGCACCGCGGCCACGAGCACTGCTGCCGTGCCCTTGTCACGGTTCGCTGCAATTGGCTCGTCGAGAATTTTCCCGAGGAAGGCCTTCCGGGAAGGGCCAACGAGGATTGGTTTGCCGAGGCTTTTGAAAACGTCCAGGCGATTGATGAGCACGAGGTTCTGATCAAAGGTCTTGCCAAATCCTATGCCGGGATCAATCGTGATGCGCTCCGGTGAAATTCCGGCATCTTCGAGAGTGCGAATCCGCTCTTGAAAGAAATCGTAGATATCCCCCGGAAACGATTGGTAGCTGATCTCCTTCTGCATGGTCTTGGGCTTTCCGAGCATGTGCATTACGACCACGTCCGCAGCGGATTCACGGGCCACGTCGATCATGGCGCGATCGTCGCGAAGTCCCGAAACGTCATTGATAATGACCGCACCGGCCTTCAGGGCCGCTTCTGCAACCACTCGCCTGCGAGTATCCACCGACACCACGGCGGTCGGCAGGCTTCGGCATATTCCCTCAATGACCGGAACGGCTCGAGCCATTTCTTGCTGTACGGAAACAGCCTCCGAGCCGGGACGGGTGGATTCTCCGCCCACGTCAACCATGTCCGCACCGTCCTCGAACATGCCCAGAGCGGAGGATACCGCCACTTCCGGGTCCAGGTGAACTCCGCCGTCGGAAAAGGAATCGGGAGTGGTGTTGATGACCCCCATCACCAGGGTGCGGTTTCGGGAAAGCAAGGCGCTGATTGAAGGGATTCTCAGGTCAGGCATTGTCAGAAATGGTCCAGGGCCCTCAGCCGAGCGGCGACCACCAGGAGCCGCAGATATATTTAAAGTTTTTGGAAGGGGGGTGCGGGGGAAGGACCTTTTTCCAAAAAGGCCTCCCCCTGCATTCGCCTTTTTGCGGGCGCCGCCTTCACACCTTTTCAGGGTCCGGCGTTCGGGGGGGATTTCTCACCACGGTGGGGCCCTGGTTGAGAGGCGTCAGGTCGATCGGCTCCAGATCCTTGTCTTTTCTCGGCTCTCGAACGACCACGAGGGCAGGAAGCTCCCGACCTTCGATGACAGCCTCTATTTCCACGGCGTCGAGCGTCTCTCGTTCGAGGAGGGCCTCAGCCATCCGAGTGACCGTCTCAGGGTCTTCCTCGACGATTCGCTTCGCTGCGGAATAGTTCTCGGTGACGATTCTGTGGATTTCAGCATCGATGTCGATGGCCGTCTGCTCCGAGTAGTCCCGATGTCGGGCAAACTCCTTGCCCAGGAAGATCTGCTCCTCTTTCTGGCCAAACGAGAGCGGCCCCATGACGTCGCTCATCCCCCATTCGCAGACCATCTTCCTCGCAAGTTCCGTGGCCCGCTGAATGTCGTTCCCCGCGCCCGTGGTCATATGATCCAGAAAGACCTCTTCGGCAGCCCTGCCACCCATGAGCACGGCGATCTGGGCCAAAAGGAACTGCTTGGTGTAGGTGTGTCGATCGTCCACCGGGAGCTGCTGAGTCACGCCGAGCGCTCTCCCGCGAGGAATAATGGTCACCTTGTGAATGGGGTCCGTGCCGGGAGTCTTGCGCGCCACGAACGTGTGCCCTGCCTCGTGAAAAGCGGTGTTGCGGCGCTCTTCCTCGCTGATGACCATGCTGCGGCGCTCGCCACCCATGAGGACCTTGTCCTTGGCGAACTCGAAGTCCGCCATCTCGATCTGGTCCTTGCTGAGCCGAGCGGCGCACAGCGCAGCTTCATTTACCAGGTTGGCCAGGTCCGCTCCCGAGAAGCCGGGCGTGCCGCGGCTGATGGTTTCGAGATCGACGTTCTTGGACAAGGGCGCCTTGCGAGTATGCACCTTGAGGATAGCGGTTCTTCCGCGAACATCCGGTGGAGGCACGACTACTTGGCGATCAAAACGCCCGGGTCTCAACAACGCGGGGTCAAGGACGTCAGGCCGGTTCGTGGCGCTGATGAGGATGACTCCCTCGTTCGTCTCGAAACCGTCCATTTCCACAAGGAGCTGGTTAAGCGTCTGCTCCCTCTCGTCGTGGCCGCCCCCGAGTCCTGCTCCACGATGGCGTCCCACCGCGTCGATTTCGTCTACGAATATGATGCACGGCGCGTGTTTCTTCCCCTGGATGAAGAGATCCCTGACCCGCGAGGCTCCCACACCGACGAACATCTCGACGAAATCGGACCCGGAGATGGAAAAGAACGGAACTCCCGCTTCCCCGGCCACAGCCCGTGCGAGAAGCGTCTTGCCCGTTCCCGGACCGCCCATGAGGAGGACACCCTTCGGAATTTTGCCGCCCAGACGAGTGAACTTCTTGGGATCTCTGAGGAATTCAATGATTTCCTGAAGCTCGTCCTTGGCTTCCTCGACGCCGGCCACGTCATTAAACGTCACCTTGTTCTGGTTCTCGGTTATGAGCCTGGCACGACTCTTGCCAAAACTCATCGCCTTTCCGCCACCGGCCTGCATTTGGCGCATAAAGAAGACGAAGATGGCAATGAGGAAGATCATGGGCAGCCACGAGATCAACGCGGTAAAGTACCAGGGATTGTCGTCCTCGGGCCGGACCTGAATGTCCACCTTGTTCTTCATCAGGGTCGGAATAAGTGTCTCGTCGTGCGGAACCAGAGTCTTGAAGCTCCCGCTTCCATCGACGTACGAGCCTTTGATTCTGTTCCCCTGGACTTCGACGGACTTCACGGTCCCCTGGTCGACTTCCTGCCGGAACTGGCTGTACGTTATCTCCTTCTGTGGTGCCTTGGCGGGGTTAAAAACGTGAAACAGCAAGATCATAACAAGACAGATGGCCACCCAGAGTCCAAGGTTTTTGTACACGCTGTTCAAGAAAAAACTCCAATCATCGGCTTGGCATACGCCTACGTTTCACTATACCACGAAAGCCACCCCACGGCAATTTGTGGGCTCATCATTCAAGATGGTTTATGGAGGGGGCGTTGTCAAGTTTCGCTGAGCTGAGGTGCGAAAACTTGCGCGTCCTATCCGGGACACGTTCGCACAACTCGGCCGGTTCGCCGGACTTCTGAAAAATCAAGAGGCTCTTCTTTCGGCCGCCCGCTGATAAACGTTTGACAAAAGCCACCTGAAAAACTAACAAGAGCAGGGAATTGAGTCCGCGGAGGCGCATCGTCATGAAGGCTCTCATGGCCAACTTCAGTGTCGGCAAGGAAGTCTGGGACCGAGTGAAATCCAAGATTTTCATCCGGGACGAGGCTTCCCACGGCATCTCCCTCGAGTGGGTCGATGTTCCCGCTCCGGAAATATTTTCCCCCCGATGGGTGAAGATCCGGACCGTCATGTCCGCGATTTCCGACTTGGACGAAGGGCTCTTTTTCCATCGGGATCTATCGGTTTTCGGAGGCTTGCTCTCCTTCCCCTTTGTACCCGGAAACGAGAGTCTCGGTATCGTCACCGAGATCGGGCAGGAAGTGGGAGGAATTGAGCCGGGCGAACGGGTCGTCGTAGACCCGATGTTGTCGTGCCGGCCCCGCGAGGTGCATCCGGTGTGCCCTTCCTGTGCGCGGGGAGAGCCGACATGCTGCCGGAGCTTTGGGAAAGGGGCCATTGGGCCGGGCATTATGATCGGCGCGTGTCAGGACACCGGCGGAGGATGGGGAGATTATTTCGTGGCTCACCGAAGTCAGGTGCGCGCATTGCCCCAGGACATGGGAAGCGAAACCGGTATTCTGATTCCGGAATTCGCTCGAGCGGTCAAAGCGGTCCTCGCCTACGCTCCCGCCGCAGGAGACCGCGTCGTGGTCATGGGCGCGGGATCGTTGGGGATACTGACACTCTACGCCTTGAGTACGTTTGCCCGTGGGATTCGCGTCCTCGTGGTGGCGGAGCATGGATTCGAAGCCGAGGTGGCCCGGGGCGTCGCCGACGCTGAAATCACGATCATGGAAGGTCGCGGTTCGGCATACGAGGAGGTAGCTTCCTTTGTGAGCGGAACCGTTCGATACCCCCGAACCGGGCGCATCACCATGGAAGGCGGCGCGGATATCGTGTTCGAGACCACGGGCAGGCGAGAGATGATCGACGACGCCCTCCGTTTTACCGGTGAAGGAAAGCGGCTTGCCCTGATGAGCCTCAACCAGGTGTCCGGCGTAGACTTGAGCCCGTTGTGGTTCAAGGGTGTGCGCATGGGAGCCGTGGGATTCTCCGGCCGCCAGAGCCACAAGGGGGAGACAAAAGACGTCATGGACGTCGCTCTTGACTTGGCTAAATCCGGAGGACTCCCCGTCAATGAGCTCCTTTCCCACCGATTCAGACGGGAAGATCACCGGCCGGCTTTCAGTGCTCTTGAGAATCGGGCAGGAAGCAGTACAATGAAAGTCGTATTCCAGAACGTCGTCTGAAGCCGTCTCGACGGACGCACGGTTTCAGACCAGAGCAAATGACATGCCTGAAAAAAAAGTGCAATTGATCATCCGTGACGCGGGCCTTGGATCGCGACGAAGCGCGGACCAAATGATCCGGGAGGGAAGGGTTACCGTCAACGGCCGGGTCATCGACGACCCGGCAGTGACTGCGGATCCCGGAAGGGACCACATCAAAGTTGACGGGAAGCTCATGCGCTTCACCCCCGCCGCGCCGCAGTACTACCTTTTCAACAAACCTCGCCACGTGGTCTCGACCATGGATGACCCCGAAGGTCGCCCATGCGTGGGAGACTATGTCAAGCAGCTCAAGACTCACCTCTTCTCGATCGGACGACTGGATTTCGACGCTGAAGGCCTCATGATCCTCACCAATGACGGTATGCTGGCTCAAAGATTGAGTCATCCGTCCGGTAAGATTCCCCGAACGTACCTGGTCAAGGTGAAAGGGACACCCGATCCCGCATCGCTTTCCATGATCCGCAAAGGCTTGAGCCTCGGCGAGGGGGAGCGGGTCGGAGAGGTGCAGTGGGCGCTGCTCAAAAGTCAGCAGACCACCACGTGGATCAAGCTTGTGCTCTACGAGGGGAAGAAGAACGAAATCAAACGAATCTTTTTCCGAATCGGACACCCGGTGCGCAAGCTTCGGCGAGTTTCCTTCGGCCCTCTCACATTGGGAAAGCTCCCCTCCGGAATGTGGCGAGCGCTCACCCCGGCTGAGATGGAGGAGCTTGCGGCCTTTTTGGAGCAATGACAAGACCGAGGTTGACGACCGGTCTTTCCCGTGCGCGGGAAGGCAAGAATTGCGACACTCGTTGCCGGGAAGCGGGAAGAAAAGTTGACAACAACCTCAACGATCTTCTAGTCTGATCGGGGTGAGGCAACCCGGCAGGGAGGGACGTACCATGTCAGAAGGAAGAGTTGCTCGCGTTACCGAAGTTATCGCAGGCTCCCCCGACAGTTTTGACGAGGCCGTGAAGGTGGCCTTTGACCGCGCCAACAAGACCCTTCGCAATATCACGGGAATGAAAGTCGTTGATTTTAGCATCATGTGTGAAGCAGGCCAGATTCAGGAGTACCGCGTTCGAGCGGAAGTGATTTTCGTGCTCGAATAATTACGGCACATCATTTGGTTGAATTCTATTCGCACCCGCGTTGCCTCACTTTCTCGCATTCATTCACTCGTTGACGATTCGAAGCCATCCAGCGTGCTCCTTGTCTGAAGTCGTCGGCCTCCATCTTGGCTTCCAAGAAAGCCCTGACCTTTTTCCGATCCAGCGTCCACTCGGGGGCTATCAGTTCCTCCGCGTGCGGGTCTGACGTCATCCTGTGGACGATCACCTCGGGGGGCAGCACGTCGAGCACGGCCAAAACAGCTTCCACAGCCTGCTCCATGGTCAGGGGCTCGTAGAGGCCGCTGCGGAACATTCTCTCCAGCTCCGTTCCCCGAACCACGTAGAGTGGATGGAGCTTCACCCCTTGGATTCCTGCTCCTGCCACAACCTCGGCCGTTGTTACCATGTCCTGAAGAGACTCTCCCGGCAGGCCCAGGATCAGGTGCACGACCACGCCGATCCCACGAGACCGGGTCCGCGCTGCCGCGTCGAAAAACGCTTCCGGGCCGTGTCCCCGGTTGATCAGATCGAGGGTCTTGCGGTGAATCGACTGGAGCCCGTACTCGACCCAGACGAGGCGATCTGCCGCAATATCCCCGAGCACGTCCAGCACGGCATCCGAGGCGCAGTCGGGCCGCGTCCCGACGGCCAATCCCACGATCTCCGGCCTGGTCAGCGCCTCCCCGTAGAGACTCCTCAGCCGCTCCGGGTCGCCGTAGGTATTGGTGAACGACTGGTAGTACGCGAGGAACTTCCGGCAGCCGTACCGCCTCGACAGAAAGGCCACACCTCGCTCCACCTGTTCGGCAATCGACATGCCGTGGGCCCTCGCGCCGGTTCCGGACCCCCGCGGGTTGCAGTAAACGCACCCGCCCGTTCCGATCGTGCCGTCGCGGTTGGGGCATCCCAGCCCCGCGTCGAGGGCAATCTTGCGGACAGGCTCTCCGAACTGCTCTTTCAGCCACGAAGACAGGGACCGGTATCGCTGGGTTGCTTTGGTCATGAGACCAGTTTACCATCAAATTCGTACCAAGGTTCGTTGGTGTGTGACCATTCACGTGCGCAAATATGGCGCCCAAGCGGAAGACAGCCTCGTTTTCGCCTTCCTGTGGCGGCCATAGATGGTTCCTCCGCCGCGGGATCATAAGGGGTAATTCTTGAAAAGTGACCTTGTCTTTGTCTGCAGCGAATGTGGAAAGCGTCTCCCGAAGTGGATGGGCCGCTGTCCCGGATGCGGGGAATGGAATTGTATCGAGGAGAAGCGCCTCGCTCCGGTGCGCGCCACCGAACCTGGAGCCGGCGAAGACGACCAAGCCGGCCGAATCGTTTCGCTCGCCGAGCTCAAGAGTGAGACGCAGACGAGAACCCGAACGGGCATCAATGAGCTCGACCGGGTGCTCGGCGGCGGGCTCGTGCGTCGGAGCGTCATTCTCGTGGGAGGCGATCCCGGGATCGGCAAGAGCACCCTGCTCATGCAGGCGCTCGGTCGGATGGCCCGGTCGGGCGAGTCGGTGTTGTACGTGTCGGGTGAGGAGTCCGCGGAACAGCTCAGACTCAGGGCGGAACGCCTTGACGTCGCGGCCGACGGTTTCCTGGTCTTTGTGGAGAATCAACTGGATTCCATCATCACGACCATGCAATCATGTCAGGCCTCGGCGATAGTCCTGGATTCGGTTCAGTCGGTGAACGGGGGATCTCCGGAGAGTCAGGCCGGCAGTCTCTCTCAGGTGCGCCAGGTGGCAGCGCGAGTCATTGACTGCGTGAAGCGGGGCTCCGCTGCGTGTTTCGTCGTCGGGCACGTGACCAAGGAGGGCGCGCTGGCCGGGCCGAAGGCATTGGAGCACATGGTGGACACGGTTCTCTATTTCGAGGGGGAACGTGGTCACCCGTACCGCATCTTGAGGGCCGTGAAGAACCGCTTCGGGTCTGTGAGCGAAATCGGCGTCTTCGAGATGGGGGATTCCGGTCTCGTGGAAGTGCCCAATCCGTCGGAGATCTTCCTCTCCGAGAGGCCCGAAGGCGCGGCGGGCTCGGCCGTGACCGCGCTCGTAGAGGGTACGAGGCCGATTCTTGCCGAGATTCAGGCGCTGGTCTCCGGGCCTGTGCCCGGTCCGGGGCGTCGCACGTGTCTCGGGATCGACACGCAGCGCCTTGCACTCATGATTGCGGTCATGGACAAGAAACTCGGTCTGTCGCTGGCCGATCACGACGTGTTCCTCAACGCGGTGGGCGGTATACGTGCGGGAGAGCCGGCCGTGGACCTCGCACTTGTGGCCGCGCTCCTCTCATCGTTCACAGATCGGGTGGTGGCCGCGGGAACGCTCGTCTTCGGCGAGGTGGGACTGGCCGGTGAGGTTCGCCGGGTCTCCCGTTCCGGGGAGCGTGTCCATGAAGCGGCTCGCCTTGGTTTTGGCCGCATCGTCATGCCGAGGTCGAGCGTGGAATCCGTGTCCGTTCCTCGCGGCATCGTCGTGGAGGGAATTTCCCACGTGAAGGAGCTCGCTCCGCTCATCTTTACACGTTAGAAACCATATGAAATCGCCTTCAGCCAAGATTGGGGCCAAGATCCGGGCATACCGGGAGAAACGCAAGGTCTCCTTGACCGAGCTTTCCCGGAGGACCGGTATCGCCGCGTCAAACCTTAGTGCGATCGAGCTGGACAAATCGTCGCCCACTCTGGGCACCCTGATGAAAATCGCCGAAGCCTTCGGCGTCAAGGCAGGTGCGTTCCTCGACGAGGCGTTGTATCGGAAGGCCGTGTTTTGCAGCGGGCAGACGGTCGGGCGTGGCCGCGTCCAGGGAGAAGCGCTCTGCGAATCCCTTACCCACGATGTGGCGCTCAACCGAATGGACGTGCGCAGGTTCAGCCTGAAGGCTGGAGCTGGTGAGATCCTCGTAGGGGCTGATGGAACCGATCGGTTGGTCTATTGCCTCGACGGCGAGCTCGCGATCGATGTGGGGGATGAGCGCTATACTCTCCGACCGAGCGACGGTCTCTATCTCCTGCCCGAAGCATCCGCGGTCCTCGTCAATCAGGGGTCCGGAGACGCAATTGCGCTTGTGGTGAATACGCCCGCGTCGAAGCACGCGGGGCCTTGAGGGCTGTAGTGGAGCGCGTTGGAAATTGTGGAATAACTCGAACGGCACATGAGGCATTTCAGCAGTGAGCGCTGTCATTGCGAGGAGCGCAGCGACGTGGCAATCTCTCATTGTGCTTGAGGTGGCACCCGAAAAGGGGATTGCTTCTTCAATTCACTCCTCGCAATGACAACGTAAGGATGCCGGCTTCCTTCGAGCGAGGGTTGACACCTCCCGCGAATTTCATGACGCTTCACTATAGCAGGCGTACATGCGGTCACAAGGCGCCTCTATGGTTCTACATATCCCTGTATACGGAACTTCCAGAGCCTAGTCGACATCTACTGTCTCTGCCAGGATTCGCTCTTTCAATGCAGGATGGAGTCCTTCACGCGTGAGGAAGTCCACCTTCTTGACCTGGAGCAATTCCTCAAGCCGGTGCTTGAGCCCGATCAGCCCGAGCAATCCTGTCGGCCGATCAAACTCGACAAGAATATCCACATCGCTGACGTCGGTAGCTTCGTCCCGCGCGGCCGAGCCGAAGAGAGCCATGGAGAGGACTCCTCTGGCCCGGAGCTCGTCCCGGTGGGCCTCAAGTTTTGCGAGAACCTCACTTCTGGTCATGGGTCGCACACTTCTCTGTAGCCGCAAAAGGCGAAGTAGACATCGGCAGAAAATAGCGACCTCAGGTACTGGAGAAAGCTGCCTCGCTGCATGGAGGGACCGGTAGCCATGAATGAGCGAAAGCCCGTGCTGGCCGTGAGGCGTACGCCCAAGGCAGATCACGGGAGCTGCTTGACGACGGCATTGATGATCTGTTTCCCGTCAAAGTCTCCCGTCACGATCACTTCCTCTTCCCAGAGAGTTCGGACAATGTCGCCCATTCCCTCTCTTACCACTATGAGTTGTTTCTTACCGCTCTCGTCAACGACCCGTAATCTATTTTCTCGAGTTGTCGAATCTGCCCAGAGCAGTCTTCCTCTGACACTCGTCCTTTCGATTTTCGGCGGCGGCACAAGGGATGCCGTCAGTTTCTCCATGTCCTTCGCTGACTTGGTAAGAGAGACCCATCTTTCCCGTCCACCTTTCGATGCAGTGAATCCGACGTAATTTACTTTGTCCCCGTCTGGGGCGATTGATTGGGAGAGACCGAGGAAACTTACCAAATATGCTTCTTCTTGGAATCTCGCTCTAAGTCCTGTCTTGTTCTGATTCTGCCACAAATCGATACAGGTCATTAATTCGTCAATCACCTGTTCTGGCCAGCTCATTCCCGGGAGAGCGAGCTGCTCTTTCCGGTAGGAAATCCTGAAACCTATCGCGAAACTTGCCGCTTCGGCCATAGACATCTCAATCTCAAAATCCTTCTTGATGCCTCTAGGAACTTTTTCTGTGTAAGATTGATTTCGCGTTCGTTGTGCTGTCCGATATAGTATCGTAGCCATCCGTTCGATCCTCTTGATGACCTCGTCCTTTTGTGCCATTCCTGGTCCGATAGCTGATCCGGCCAGTGACATCCGAAGTTCCGCAGGGGATAATTCGAGTCCCCTGACACTGAGGTGGCGATGGTAGTTGATTTCATCGAACAAATCCCGCAATTCCTCGGCAATCTCATCTGGAGGATTACCGGCCAACCCCTCACACACAAGTTGCTCCGCCTCCCTGAGTCGCCCGCATTTCATGGCCAGTGCTGCTGCACTCCTGAACAGGACAGAGCGAGACGGTTCTGATCCCAAATTGTTGGTGAGTCTTCTCGCGGCCTCCCGTTCCTTGGAGAAGGCTTGTACCAGGAGTTCTTCGGCGGCTTCGGGAGGTCCGCTTAGCCCGGCGAGGTCAGCACGATCACGCAGCTCCATCGCTTCTCTATGAAGTTGTTTGACGGGGTTCATTTTTGTTGCACCTCGGAAACGGGGAGTCCGAATTCAACAACGATTACCATGGCAGGCAACGAATGAACAGTTCCGGTCAGTCGGGTCCATTTCTCTTTCATTCGTGCAGCGATTGCAGCATCGTCGCCATGGCGGATTCCTGTAACCTCTAAACGGACCTTGTTCGTAAATGGCAGCTCTTCTTCGTTGTCTTCCCCCATCCAAAAATCAATGTGCGTGCCTTTTTCAGACCTCTCGACCACAGTCCAACCGGTAATGAGTTCAGCAAGAAGAATTGCTATGGCATATGCACCATGTTCAGTAGCGTAGCCGGAGTCGTTGAAGCACCTCCTCATCTGGTCATCGCCCTCCTGCCAATCAAGCCTGCATGTTCCAGTCCTGTGCCCGCGTACGCTCATGGCCGCGCCAGGAGAGTGTCGCTGATCTTCCAAACACACAGTGGCTGCTTGAGCTATTCCTTCACCCCAGGCTCGGGTGATTCCGGGCCTGTCGTTTGCCAGACATTGGAGATCAAGAACTTCATCAGGAATAGGGTCGCACATTTCCCCTCCTACATGTCCTCGAATTATACGGGGTTTGTTGCGAGAATCATAGCACGCACAGCGACTTGCCGCATTCGTTTCTGGGGGTTTCTTCGCCGGGAAGCCAGGATGAGCGAGGGACGAGGGATTCCAAATCGGTGTGCCTCGAGTGCCTCGACAACGAATGGAAAGTCATTCTTGCCCCGAAGGGCGCAAGCTCCGGTCACGGTGGGCACGCGGCTGTGAGCAAGCAGTCTTCGTTCGCGCCTGGGAAGGGGCCGGGTGGAGCGCGTCAAGTCCGGCAACAACCTCAACGCCACCTTCACACAGGCCGAATCACGGCGGGTGGCTGCCACGTCCGCATCAAAAACGATAATTCTATCGCCTGGGTTCTTCCGGATCTATCCATCGTAGTATTATGTCTCGGTCACGGTCCCACTCTCAAAACACCTGTGCGACAATCACCTTGAGGTACCACGCCTCGGGCATGGCGAGCAGCATCGGGTGAGGCGGCTCCTGGCCCCTCACTTCGAGGAGCCAATAGAATTGTTTCACTGCTCCCTTTCCAGATCCAGTGCGACGAGCAGCGCCTGATCAAGAAGCTGCAGCTTCTCTCCAGACAGTGCACCGACAAAGTTCGTCAGCGCGGATTTCGGCAGGCTCAACAGCTCGTCAGAATGAATGCTGCTTTCGTGCTTCAAGCCATCTGCGGGACCTAACGGCACTTGCGTCGCCAGTCCGTCATGAGCTGAATATATCGGAGCGCATACTACCGTCGAGAAGCGAGAATCGATGAGGACTTGTCGGCTGACCACGACAAAGACCCGAGATCGCTTCGGGTCGGCCCCAGGGCGTTTGACCACCCTGTAGAGATCTCCCCGTTTCATAGGTCCACTTGATACGTCAGGGCATCTTCGGCTTCGCGGTTGAGTCGTTCCGCGTTCCTGTTGATTATATCGAGGTCTCTGGCATCCCGAGCGGCTTTCCTTCTCTTGGCAAGGTACTCCCTCAAAGCTGCTTCCACGACGGCAGACGTGCTCGCGTCGGGAGACATGATCGCCCGCAGCTCGTCCAGGAGGTCTTTCGACAGTGTGACGGAGGTTCTTACTTTCATAGTACTCAAGGTACTACCATAAGGGTCATGCGTCAACGCCAGATACTGAACAGCCCCGCCTCACAACACCTGAGCCACAATCACCTTGAGGTATCGCGTCTCCGGCATGGCGAGCAGCACGGGATGATCCGGTCCCTGGCCTCTCACTTCCAGGATTCTCAGTTCCCGGCCGCTCTGTCTGGCTGCGATGAGAAGGGTTTCCTCGAAGAGAGGCTGGTCCATGTGGTGGGAACACGAGCAACTGATCAGTATTCCGCCGCTGGTCAGTCGTTCCAGGGCTCGACGGTTCACGTCGATGTACCCCTTGCGGCCTTCCATGAACTTGGCCTTTGACTTGACGAAGGCAGGCGGGTCCACGATGACGACATCCCACGGCCTGCGATCCTTCTTCAGGAAATCGATGACCCCGTCTCGCACGGGAGAGAATCGGTCCGACATTCCGTTCAGCGCCGCGTTGGACTCCGCGAGCGCAAGGGCGCCGCGCGACGAGTCCACGCCGGTGACATGCGCTGCTCCCGCGTGCGCGGCGTGGAGTCCCCACGCGCCGGTGTAGCAGAACAGGTCGAGGACCTGAGCTCCCGGAGTTACATACTGCTTCGTGAGCGACCGATTGGACTCCTGATCGAGGAAGAAGCCGGTCTTCTGCCCATTCTGGACATCGACCTGGAACTGAAGCTCACCCGACGATATGGTGACGAGGTCAGGGACATGTCCGTAGGTGAGGCGTTTGAAAAGCTCCATGCCTTCCAGCTCACGCATGGGCGAATCGCACCTCAGAAAGATCCCTTCAGGAGCCAGGATTTCAACGAGGGTCTCCACGATTCCCTCGATGAGGGCGTCGACACCCGCAGTCAGGCTCTGAACAGCCACGAATGGGCCGTACCGGTCCACGATGAGTCCGGGAAAGAGATCCGACTCCCCATACACCACCCGATACGCGTCACGGTCCGGGAAGAGCCGTTTCCGCGTCTCGAGCGCGGCGCTGAGGCGCTGACGGAGGAAGTCCTCGTCAATGTCCGCCTTCTTTCGAGAAAGAATGCGGGCTGTTATGAGGCTCGCGGGGTTGGCGTACACCGTGCCGATGAACTCGCCGGCTGCATCCGCGAGATCGTGGATGGAGCCCGGTACCAGATCGGAAACCGGCGGTTCGGCGATTTCATTGGAAAAGACCCACAGATGTCCTCGTCGGACCCTGCGGTCAGCGTTCTTCTTCAGTTTGATCATAGAGTAACTCCAGCGTGGGCACGCCTGAAAGGCACAGGATGCCCCGAATTGTAAGTTTCATACGGCCCAAGGCGCTGGGTCGGTCACAACCGGAGCCAAGACCTCCTGTCGCTTCGCGACCCGGACGTATAACGTCCGGGCCACCCGCGGTGAGGCGTTGAATGAGACCGTGTCCGGTGCAAAGGGATACCGGAATCGCTCTACTGGTCCGACCAAAGCTCGCATAAGACCTTCGTCCCTGGACGGTCAGCCTGTAGGGTGCCGGACTTGTGAACACAAGGAGCGAACCGAATCCCACCTGCCGGCCATGCGGCGACCAGCGGGAGCCGCCGATATATTGAGAGTTTTTGGGGAGGGGCCTGGGGCATAGGCGCTAACTTTTGCTTAACTTGTTCGGTTCCATGGAATTCTCGCCATCCGAATACCCGGAGTTGAAACTCCGGGCTATTATCAGTCGCCCCTTCAGGGCTTGAACAGCAATG
>Ga0172371_10002115_pt1 | contig 31686 bp, 22 predicted proteins | sample Lak12m_FD_114543 | JGI IMG/M metagenome (GOLD analysis project Ga0172371, IMG submission 114543) | Freshwater microbial communities from Kabuno Bay, South-Kivu, Congo - kab_022012_12m | ecosystem: Environmental > Aquatic > Freshwater > Lake | place: Democratic Republic of the Congo: South-Kivu...
CAACCGGGAATGAGAAAGCGCGTGTTGTTGGTCAGGCGTTGCAGGTTGCGTTCGCGCGTGACGCGATCCCAGCCGAGGAAGGCATCGCGGTCCGCGCACTTCCAGGCCGCCGAGCCGAACAGGGCGCAGGCCACCGGGCGCTCATGCCGGTCCCGCGCCAGATAGCGGAGGTTCTCGCCGACAGTGTTGCGATGGCCAAGATAGTGCTCGTGGGCCAGCAGGCCGTTGAACAGCCGCGCATCGTCCGAGCCCGGCGCGACTACACTCATGTGCAACGGTTGCAGGTCGCGCAGCCGACCGCGAATGGGTTCGCTCGGCGGGGTTACCGGCGTCACCTGCCGGTTGCGTTGTCCATTGGGGGACGGGCCACGCCGCGCGGGCAGTCGGACATATCCGGCACGTTCCAATTTCAGCAGGAGCGTGCGCGCCGCCATGTCCTTGGGACGGCCTTGCGCGTTATGCCAGTTCCAACGCGCGCACAGTTCCCGGCTCAGGCGTGTGCGATTCCAGTCCGGATGCGACCCCAATAGGCCGCGCATCCAATCGATCTCCCGCTCTCCAATCTGCCGCCCCTGCATGACCATGACGCTTGCCATGCAGAAACACTACGACACCCAGCCCGGTTGAGTCCAGCCCAAAAACGAACTTTTTTCGGTTGCGTTTCGGGGGGGGGTAGACTATGCTTCGTGTTGAGAGGATTGGCTGGGGCCAATTCTCTCAGGTGCCCGCCCGCTGCGGGCGGGCACCTGAGCAGTTACTCTTGAATTTGTAATGGCGGACACGCTTGCGATACTCACGTATTCTCTTGAGACTCTGATGAAGCCTGTAGCTACGATCATAAGGTTGTTGATTCTTGCGGTTCTGTTAAGAGCTTCCCCGGTGTATGCCGCTTCTTCGGAGTACACAGTCAAGAAAGACACTGTGCTCGCCGACAATGCTGTGCAGCCGTGTTGGATTTCCTGGAAGAGTGCTATCCTGACAAACGCTGACCTGCTTTACACAGATCACGAGAACTGGAACCTGTGGGTCATGGATGAGAACGGCGGCAACAAACGTTGTCTTACCGCCTATGGCAACAATATCCTGGGGGTGAATTTCCCTTTGGACGACGACGGAAAGGAGCCCAGGATCCATTGGAAAGGAGCTCCGGTGGTGTATCCGGGCCAGCCTATCATCATCTTCAAAGCGGAGAACGAACACAGCGCCCACAAGCCTGCGGCCAACACGCCAACCATTGGCTGGGACAATGATTTCTGGGCTCTGGACCTGCGCGACAAGCAGTACTACCGGTTGACAAATCTGAAATCCGGCCAAGGACTGCAGTGTGCGGCAATCTCGCCCGACGGTAAATGGTTCGCCTATCCGTTACGTTATGACAAGGGAAATCCCCGCAAGGACTACGGGCTTTCCAGGATGGTGTTCTGTGAACTGATTCCGGATGCGCGGGGACGGTTACAGTTCGTGACACGATTCGAGGCAGAACCAAACGGTCAAATGTATTATGAACCGAACGACATTTACAGGAATGCGTCGGGTTCCTGCTCTTTACTCTACGCGGCTGATCCCGGAAAGGTTTCTGACCCCTATGTATACGAATGGACATGGGACGGAGAAAAGCATTCCGGAACCAGCAAACAGCTCCAGGCAACCCCTTCCGAACACGAAGAGTTGTTCATGTTCTCGCCGGATGGCAGGAAGATCGCCTGGATGAAGGGCACACTCTTTGCGGGCAGATATCTCACCGATCTCTATATCTCCAATCCGGACTTCAGCGGAATTGAACGGATAACCTGGTATAACGACAGAAAGGTCTGGCCCGACCGTTATAAGCCTGACGGATCCCAGTTGAGTCGACTGGTATGGAAGAATGACGGAACGGCAATATTCCTTGGCTTGTGGATTCATGGCGGACGTCTCAAGCCATTCAACAAGACTGAAATACACCGCCTCGACATCGTCCGAAGCACGGATATGTGACGTGCGCTGTAGACTGTTCAGTTAGACAAAGGAGGAGAAGATGAAGAATATGACAGCCTGTGCCTGGGGTATGATTATCATCTTTTGCCTCGCTTTGTCTGTGGTACCGACAGCTTCTGCCAGTGAATCAGGGCCTGACTATCCGAAACAGATGAGCCCTGCTATCAAGATTATCGGGGAAGGTTCCTTTCCTCATTGGTCCGGCGTGACAGGCTTTATTGCCTTCACTCGGAAGGTAGGCGAACAATACGAAATCTTCACTATGAAGCCTGACGGAAGCGCGATCACGTGCCTGACGAAAGGCAAGGCCGGCCTGAAGGAATGCGGCAATCGGGGCCAGGCTTACTGGCATCCATCCGGCAAACATATCGTCTTTCACGCCGAGAACAAGAACCTGAAGCGAATTGGTCTCGGATCTTCGGCCAGGCCCGGCTGGGGCAGGAATTTCAATGTATGGATCATGACCGCCGACGGAGAAAGCTTCTGGCGGCTAACAGACTATGGCGAGAATTGGGCGGTGATGGAAACCAAGTTCTCCCACGGCGGGACAAAGCTCACGTGGAATGAAGAGTATTCGATGGAGAAGTATCCGAACGGCAAGCCTGGAGACAAGTTGATGGCATGGAGTAAACCGTCAGGACCTCCGAATGGACACCCCGGAGCCTATCATAGCCGGGAACAGTTTGACTATCGCAAGGGCGAGGAAATGCTTTGCTGGCGAATCGTCCACGCTGATATCGCCTTCGATGACAATGGCCCAAGAATCTCCAATATCCGCAAAATCAATCCGCCCGAGAACTTCACGCTCAACGAGGCGAATGGTTTTACACCGGATGACAAGGGTTTCATCGGCTGTTATTCTGATTTGAAGGCCAATCGGGGGCTGGCTCGCTGGGGCGAACTCTATACTTGCGATCTTGACGGAAAGCTGGTCCGACGCCTGACTGATACACTCTGGAAACACAACGAGGACCCCTGCTACTCTCCTGATGGCAAAACAGTCGCCTACAAGGAGACCAAGGGGATGCCGGGACAGGGAGACGAGATCTTCCTGATGAATTCAGACGGCAGTGGAAAGCGGCAGATCACGCACTTCTGCGACAAAGGTTACCCGGAATATGATCCGAAATCCCTGAAGGATGCCGAACGCAAGGCATGGGGATCCGCTGGAACCAGGATTACCGAGATGTGTTTCAGCCCGGACGGGAAACGAGTTGCCTTTGGCCGCTGCCAGACAGAAACCCATGAGCTTGGAGCAGCCGAAGAAGGCGATCTCCAGTCTCTCAAGACGCTTACTGATGTCCCATCATTTATCTATGTGCTTGATGTTCAGGAACCGCCGAACCATGAAAGGAAGCCGAAACCATGAACAAGCTGATGTTCCTGGTAATGGCGGCGATGGTTACGATGCCCGCGGGAATGATCGCTGGCGCGGACACCGGTGCTGCCCCGAAAATCACGACAATCGTTGAGTTCGGGAAAGACGTTGACTGGCATCCCGGGCTCAACCGCATAGCATCGGCCCGGGTGGAGAAGGACGGATACTACGATGTCTTCACGATGAAACCCGACGGAAGCGATGTGCGTGTTCTCACGCATGCCCTGAAAGGATGTCCGCAGAAACACAATGGAAATGTTGCATTTCACCCGTCCGGTGAGTTCCTGGTGTTTACCGGACAGGACGAGCGGTTGCCCGATGAAGACCGTGCCGTCAAACGCGCGGCTGTTCCCGGTTCCGGTCTGGGCGCAAACCTCTGCGTTGTTGGAAGTGACGGCCTTGGCTTTCACCAGATTACTGCATACCCGCTCGTTCAGCCCATTCGCGCCGTCATCCACCCGCAGTTCTCCAAAGACGGAAAGAAACTGGCGTGGACAGAGCGTGTTCGCCGGGGCAGCAGTTTCGGCGGCGGATGGGTGATAAAGATGGCAGATTTCACGTCCGGCATTTCTTCCAATCTCCAGAACATCCAGACTCTGGAGCCTGGCGAGCAGGACTGCTTTTACGAGACACACGATTTCTCCAATGACGGTAAGCGATTGCTGATATCAGGCAATTTAGTAAAGGGACAGGTCCATACCGGTCTGGATATCTATGAGATGGATCTCGCCAGTCACAAAGTCAAGCGGCTGACCCATACGGACAACGACTGGGACGAACACGCCCATTATTCCCCGGACGGAACAATGATCGCCTGGATGTCAAGCACCGGCTACACAATTGACTATGGCCTGAAGGAAGACGGGAACTCCAGATGGGAATTGAACATGTCCCAGGCGGAAGCAAGATTGAAAACTGAGCTTTGGATCATGAACGCCGACGGTTCCAACGCCCGCCAGATAACGCATTTCAACACACCCGGTCATCCGGAATACGTCAAGGGAGCTAATTGCATTGTCGGGGACAGCGCATGGGCTCCAGACGGCAAGAGCATCGTCGCGTGTGTCTTCCTGATGAAAGGCCAACGCCGCAGTTCAAGATTGGTCAGAATCGAACTGCCGTGATCAAGGCATGAATCGGTTATACAGGAATGCCCTTCGACTTCGCTCAGGACAAGCCCAAACCGGATTTAAAGAAGCGTTCAGGTTCGATGGCGGTCAGAGAAACCGTTTCGCAGTAAAAGCCTTTCCGGAATGCGACTTCAGATAGGCCTCGAACGCCAGCGCCTTGCCTTTGTTTTCAAATGCACAGTAGAAGATCAGTTTCCAGGGACGGTAGGGAGCGGTGGAGACATTACCACCTTCGTTGTGCTTCTTGAGTCGAGCGTCCACATCTTCCGTGAAACCAACGTACGTTTGGTCGGGATAAGTGATGCTGCGAAGGATGTAGACGAAGTACATGGCTGCTGATTCTAATTCAAGTTCGCCGTGGCCTCGGCTTCGTTTCGTTTCACTCAACTACGCCGGCCTACGCTTCGCCCTTTTTTATATTGCGTGGCTGCGCCACGCGTAGCCTATAAGGCGAAGCGTGGCGGGAGCGACGGGACTCGAACCCGCAACAACCAGATCGACAGTCTGGGACTCTAACCAATTGAGCTACGCCCCCGAAGAAACCGGGCAGATAATAGATGAAGCATTTACACTATCAAGACAAAAAACCTTTTTATCTCGAGGCCAGAAAGGAGTGTAACCATTGCCTACCAATGCCCGATTTGAGGTATTTCTCCCGTTTTCCAGCTTCTGTATAATTCTCATAGATCTCTTTCATCTCTTCTATCCAAGGTCCTTTCCCCTGAGTCCACGGGCTCTGCCCCTTGTTATGCTGGCGAAACGAATCGGATTTCAGGCTTGCCATGCGAAGCCAAATCAGCGAAGCATTACTTGCCTTCCTAAACCACCTTGTCAAGGAAGGGCGAAAGAAAGTCGTGAAAGATATATAGTTTGGAGTGTCGAAACAAGCAGCGGAGCAATGAAATGCCTGTAATTTCGATGTTTTATGGTATTGTGGTTATGATGTTTTACGGAGATAATCGCAGGCATAAAAAGCCGCATATACATGTTCAATATCAGGATCATGAAGCGATCGTGGGAATACCGGATGGTAAATTACTGGGTGGTTCAATGCCCAGGGCAAAACTGAAGCTGGTATCGGCATGGATTGAAATTCATAGAGAAGAACTGATGGCAGACTGGCGGCTGGCCTCGCAAAAAGAACCGATATTCAAGATAGAGCCCTTAAAATGAAATTGAATCCAAGAGTTAAGAAGGTAGAGGTTGAAACAGGATCCAGAATCCGTCTTGCTTTTACCAATGGAGAAGAGCGGATATATGATGTTACACCGCTCATCAGGCATGGCATATTTCGCGAACTAAGGGATAAGACTGTTTTCCGGTCCGTTCGCCCATGTCATGGCTCCATCCAATGGGCAGGCGGCCAGGATATTTGTCCGGACACCCTTTATGAAGACAGTATCCCGGCGGAGAGTTCAGCGGTTCGCGAATCACGGTCGCCATATCTGGTCAGGAAATCACACCGTGGCAGGAAACGAAGGAAGAAATAGATTTCGCGCAGCTCTTGTCCTCCGCAGCACCGAGCTTATCGAGGGAACCAAGGATGATCCGCCTATGCTCAGAAGCTCCGGCGAGATGAATTGGCTTGTCGGCTCCTGCCTCTCTCCATACCTTACTCGGCTTCAATAAAGGTTGTTCCTGATGGTTATCTCTTCCCTTTTCAGTTTGCGGGAGTAGTATCTCACCAAACAAGGAGATATCCATGTCTGCAAAACGCAAGAGTTCAAAGAAGAGCGGGAAACAGATTGCTGTTCAGGAAGCTCTGCAGCTCACCTGGCTGCTGAAGGGGCAGCTCAAGAGCATGCAGATGGCATACCTGCGGATCGGGGCCATGCTGATCAGCGCGCGCGATGAAAAGATGTTCACAACGCTCGGCCATCCCGACATCGAGGACTACGCCGAGAAGCGGCTGAATCTCGGACGCGCCTCCCTTTACCGGTACATCAGCGTCTATGACTGGGTCAAGGCATCGCATCCCGAATGGCTTGAGAAGAAACCGAAAGCGTTCATCCCCGATCTTTCCGACGTCGCCGATCTGATGTGGATCGAAACCAAGCTTGCCGACAAAACAACTGACGTTGCGACACGTGCCAAACTTGCGAGCCTGCGCACCAGGGGCCTCGATGGCAAACTGCGCCAGCGTGACTTACGGAATTTTCGTACGAAAGCCAAACCGCAGGATGGCGCACTCAAAGCCTAGCCGTCAGAAAAGCGGGTGACGTGCTTGATAAGGCGTCATAATCCGGAGATGTTTGCTGGTTTTACAACATAACACTCTGGAGATCAGCTGTTTACAAAGAGTCTAGTCAACTAGAATCGGGGTTGGCGCGGTGTTCTAAACGGGCGCGGGTCATATTCTCGAGCAGGTAATTGGCCTGAAGAATCAGGCAGATGATTATGTTTGCAACCACTTCCGGCGGGCGGGTTTCAATATAGGTCCTACCGGGGAATTTGCCCGCCCCGTGCCTCGTTACAATATTAATAACAAAATGTTTACAATAAGCAGATTGATGTTATCGTTACCCTCATAACGGCAATGGAGTTTGCCGCCCGTTTAAGGGAAACCGCCTGATAGCCTCAGCGCTGATAACTCCTGTAATTCAGAGAGTTATATGCGCATAAATAATGAGGCAAATATCAAGATAAGCTGCAAGTACCTGATTTTCATTCTCTCCATAATATCTCTTTCGGGTTGTATATCATTCCATCCTGTTTGCCTCTCTCCCGACAAGAACGCCGCCAGGCTTGAAGCACAGACGCTTGACAGTCCAGAACTCAGACGATTCATTGAAACCAGTCGCGGGAAGCAGTTTTCCGAGTGGCCGCTTCATTCCTGGGATTATACGAATCTTTTTATGGCGGCGGTTTTCTATCATCCCGAATTGTCCCTTGCCCGCGCCCAGTTATCTTCCGCAAAAGCGGGCCGAATAACTGCCGGTGAACGTCCAAATCCGACTATAAGTCTAGTACCCGGCTATGACACCACTTCATCAGGAATATCACCCTGGTTCCCCGGAATGAGCATTGACTTTCCTCTTGAAACAGCTGGAAAAAGATCACACCGGATGAATGCGGCCAGCAATCTGACTGAGTCAGCCCGCCTGAACGTAATCAGCATGGCATGGAACGTCAGAAGCAATGTCCGGCGTTGCATGCTGGACTTGTATGCGCACCACGAGACAGAAATTCTGCTTAAGCATCAGAAAGAAATTCAATCAAACATAGTTGATATCATGAAACTCCGTAAGCAGGCGGGTGATATATCGACTTTTGATGTCAACCAAACCCAGATTACGCTGGACACAATTCGAAGTGCCCGTCAGGAAAACAGTATTCAGGAGGCTCAGGCTCGGGTACGCCTTGCAAACTCATTGGGACTGCCGGTTGGCACTTTAAAGAATATTGTCATTGATTTTAGTATATTCGGGTCGAGTCTACCGGAATTTGATCTGCAGGCAGCTCGCAAACAGGCAGTTTCCAACCGTTCCGACGTGCTAATAGCGTTGTCCGATTTTGAAGCAAGCCAGTGCGCCCTGCAACTTGAAATTGCAAAACAATATCCTGACATAAATATCGGACCAGGCTATCAATTCGATCAGGGAGACAACAAATGGACCATTGGAATAGCGTTCAGTCTTCCAGTTTTCAACAGGAACAGAGGTTCTATAGCTGAAGCCAATGCAAAACGTGAAGAAGCGATTGCAAGATTCAATGTTGTACAGGCCGGCGTCATCAGCCAGGTGGATCAGGCAATAGCTGCCTATAGAAATGCATCCCTCAGGTTGAAAACTTATGAGGAGTTGCGACTCAAACTGGAAGCGCAACAGCAATCCCTGAAAGTAATTCTTGAAACAGGAGAGATATCAAGACTTGAAGCAACAATCGTTGAAATGGAACTTTATAATAATGCAAAGGAACGGATTGGGAATTTCACAAGAATACTTCAAGCTTTAGGTGATATTGAGGATGCGCTGCAAAGTCCTGCAGGCCTTCCGGAAGCAGAATGGATCATCTCGCCTGAGAAGGGCGATTCTAAAAAGGAAAAGAAACATGAATAAGAAATATACTACTTGGCCGGTAACTATAGGCCTGCTGGCCTGTTGCTTGTTGCATTACGTTGTGAATGCAATTGCGAAGGAAGAGGAAAAAGTCACTACCGAGGTGACTGTCCATGTGGCTAAAATTGTGCAAACAACTCTTAGAGATTACGTGACTGTTTACGGTACGGTGGAACCCGAACCTGCTACTGCAAATAGCCCGGCGGCCAGCGCACGAATTGCGGCATCAGTAATAGGGATTATTTCAAAGGCCGCTTCGGAAGGACAAACTGTCAGGAAGGGTGATGTCCTCTTCCTTTTGGACAGTCGTGTGGCAGATGCTGCGGTAAAGAAAGCATGGACGTCTGTTACATTTGCAGAGAAAAATTTTGAACGGCAGAAGAATCTTATGAAGGTGGAAGGAACATCACTGAAAGCATTACAAGAGGCAGAGCTACAGCTTGATACGGCACGAAAAGATATGGCTGGCATGCAGGCACAATGCGCATTGTTGACAGTAGAAGCGCCGCTTGATGGAACCGTTGTCCGGGTGAATGCAAAACCCGGCGAAGCGGTCGATTTCAATACTGTGCTTTGTGAGTTGATAGATTTGAAACGTCTGGTCGTAATGGCCGGTGTTCCAAGCGCCGAAGCTCGTTCATTAAAAACAGGGCAATCAGCGGAAATTCTATGTCGGACTGTGTCCCAGGACAAAAGCAAGCAGACAAATAAGTTACAGGGTACATTGACGTTCATCGGTGCTTACGTGGATCAGAAGACCGATACTATTCCGGTGCATATTGCAATTCCCCCGGATTCCGGATTGCATCTGGGAGAATTTATTCAAGCCAGGATTGTCAGTAGTGCTAAAAATTGCCTGGCAGTACCGGTAGAAAGTATTGTCAAAGATGCGGAGGCAGGAAATCTGATAGCCATTGTCGAATGCGACAAGGCTGTACAAAAAGCAGTCGAGACCGGACTCCGTGATGACGGCATGGTGGAAATTACCGGTGATGGGCTTAAAGAAGGAATGGTTGTTGTTACCGAGGGTGCCTATGGATTGCCTAAGGAGACCAAAGTAAAGGTGGTAGATAGTCCAGCAAACGATCTTTCCTGTCCCTTGAAACAGGTTCAGACTGTACCTCTCCCTGAAGTCAAAGGCGGATTTGATCTGATGGCAGTGGATGTTCCGGGCAAACGGCTGTTTGTTGCTGCAGCGGACAACCATTCTCTGGAAATTATTGATTTGGCTGCGGCAAAAGTCATTCGTAGTGTCCCTGGCCTTGATGAGCCAAAGTGGGTTGTTTACCGTCCTGAATCCAGCCGAATTTATGTATCCACGGCCGGGGATGGCAAAGTCACGGTACTTGACTCAAAATCATTCAACGTGGTCAAAACATTTGAACTCAAGGAAAAGGCCAATAACCTGCGGTTTGATCCGGAAACAAAACAGTTATTTGTCGGCATAGGCAAGACATTTGGGGCAATTGCCGTGATTGATACTGCCAACGACACTGTTTCCGACGAAATCAAACTTTCTGATTTTCCGAAACAATTCGAACTCGACGGCAACCTGATTTACGTGAATGTTCCGAAGTCCAGCCATATTGCCGTAGTGGATCGCAAGAAGAAGGAGGTTGTCAGCACCTGGCCCGTAAAAGAGGCTGCGGATAACGTGCCGATGTGTTTTGACCGCACAAACAACCGTCTCTTCGTGGCCTGTGATCCCGGCAAATTTGTCGTGCTTGATACAAAAACGGGCAAGTCAGTTGCCAGCCTCGATATTGCCGCAGAAGCCGACGGTGTCTATTACGACGCTCCACGCCATCGAATATATATATCGTGTGGCTCGGGATCAATTGAAGTCATTCAACAGAAGGATGCAGATCATTACGAGTCTGCCGGTAAGGTGTCCACTGTCAAGGGTGCAGCCACTTCGCTTTTTGCTGCCGATATGGACCGTCTGTTTCTTGCTGTACCGCAAAGCACAGGACATACAGCAGAAATACGCATTTATCAACCGTCGAGGTAAATCATGGCTGAAGCAACTGCTAATAAGGAAAATTCAGGCATAGGCAAATTTGCTGTCCGCCATTCACTGACAATCTCGTTTGTCAGCCTTGCTCTTTGCATGGCTGGTATCTATGCGGCGTTGCGGATGCCTTCATCGGTTTTCCCTCAAACCAATTTTCCGCGCGTGGTTGTCATGGTGGATAATGGAGTTATGCCGGCGGATGAAATGATGGCATCCATCACCCGCCCTATCGAAGAAGCCATGAAGGATATTCCGGGCGCGGTTACCGTCAGGTCCGCCACGGGGCGTGGTTCTGCCGAGATAAATGTTTTTTTTAACTGGCATGTCGATATGGTTCAGTCCGAACTCTTTGTGCTTGGCAGGCTTGCCCAGATTCGCAGTACACTGCCATCAACAGCCAACACAACAGTTTGGCGTCTGACGTTTTCTGCATTTCCAATAACCGGCGTAAGCCTTACCAGTCCCACACGAGATATCACAAAATTATGGGAAAAGGCGCGTTATGACATCAAGCCACGTTTCCTTAGAATTCCCGGGGTGGCGCGGGTGGACATTGTAGGAGGACGTACTCCGGAATATCATGTTGTTGTTGATCCTGTCAAATTGCTTGCGGCCAACCTGACTCTTGCAAACGTCACCGATGCGTTGATCAAGAACAACTTTATTTCACCCACCGGTATGCATGAAGAAAACTATCAGCTTTTCCTTACAACCATAGATGGTCGAATTCGCTCAAAGGAAGACATCGAAAACCTCATATTCGCTGTTAACGACGGGCACCCTGTCCGTATTTCCGATTTTGCAAAGGTTGAGCGTGGCCCTGAACCAGTATTTAATGTTGTTACTGCAGAGGGTGTGCCTGCGGTGCTGTTGAATGTGCGAAGTCAGCCGGACGGCAGTACACTTGAGATTGCAGACAGGCTGAAGGACGAAATAAAGAAATTGGAAAAAGAACTGCCAAAGGATATCAAACTTGCGTTCTTTTATGACCAGTCTCTCCTGGTGCGCGCTTCTGTTCGTAGTGTCTGGGAAGCCATTATTTTCGGGCTGATCCTTTCTATTGTAATCATCTATTTCTTCCTGAAGAACTGGGGCAGTACTCTTACTGCTGTTGTTGTCATTCCCATAACGGTGCTTATCACCCTGGTGGCGATGAAGCTGCTTGGCATGACCTTCAACCTTATGACGCTTGGTGGTATTGCTGCTGCCATTGGATTGGTTATCGATGATGCCATTGTGGTTGTGGAGGCAATTTACGCCAAGATTGCAACAGGCCGGTCGAAACTGGATGCCATCCAGAAGGCGATTGGCGAAATTCTTCACCCATTGATTGGATCAACCCTTACTCCGGTAGTGGTGTTTCTGCCCCTGGCATTTCTTGATGGCATAGCCGGCGTATTTTTCCGTGCACTTGCGGCAACAATGGTGGTGTCTCTCTTAACATCTCTGGTGCTGGCAGTTACCCTGACCCCATCATTGGCCGGATGGTTCTTCCGTGACCGCGATCATATTGATCATGGGCATGCGCCGGGAAATGCAGAAGGCGGATTCCTTCTTACCCGTCTCATCCGGATATACGAAATTGCCGTCCGTTCAACATTGAGACATTCGTGGATTACTCTCCTTGCCTGTTTCCTGATTCTTGTCTTTGGATCTGTTATATACCACAAGTTGGAGAGCGATTTCCTGCCTGCAATGGATGAAGGCGGGTTTGTGATAGACTACAAAGCGCCTCCAGGCACGAGTCTCAGTGAAACATCGCGCCAACTGCGGCAGGCCGAGGAAATTATTCATTCTACACCAGATATTGAAAGTTATTCACGACGTACCGGCGCACGGTTGGCTCTGTCAATTGCCGAACCACATACGGGTGATTTCCTGGTAAAGTTAAAATCCGATCGGAAACGCAATACTGATGATGTGAAAGCCGAACTTCGTCACAAATTCAATTCCGTCATCCCGGGAATCTCATGGGATTTTCCAGGCATCCTGGGAGACCTGATCGGTGATCTTACATGGTCGCCCAAGCCTATAGAAATCAAACTGTTCTCGACCGATGTGGCATGGCTAAAAAAGAAAGCACCCGAGGTTGAATCAGCAATAAAGAAGATAAAAGGTGTTGTGGACACATTTGACGGCCTGATGCTTACTGGCAACTCCATCAACCTGCATGTGCGTTATACTGATGCACAGCGTTTTGGACTCAATGCTGATGATATAGCCTCTGCCGTGAATATCGCAATGCTTGGTCAGACCGCTTCTTCGATTCTTGAGGGTGACAGGGTGATAAAGCTTCGTGTTCTTGTGGATAAAAAAAACGTCATATTATTGAAAAATATAATGGATTTACCAATCCGTACTCCTACAGGAGTGATCGTGAAGCTTTCACAGGTGGCAGATGTTGTTGAAGAACCTGGCCAATTGGAGTTACGCAGGGAAGACTTGCGCCAGAATGTGGCTGTCTCTGCGCGGCTGGAAGATCGTGATCTTGGCAGTACAATGGCGGAAATACGCACAGCGCTTGGCGCAGACAAGTCCCTGCCGCCGGGTGCTGTTGAATTCGGCGGGCTCTACCAGCAGCAGCAGGAATCATTTCGCAACCTGCTCTTTGTGTTGCTTGCATCGGTATTCCTTGTCTTTACCGTGCTCCTGGTGGAATTCCGTTCATTTTACGAACCCACCTCCATCGTCTTCGGTGCGGTATTAGCGCTTTTTGGCACGGTGCTCGCCCTGTGGATAACGGGTACATCGTTAAATATTGTATCTTTCCTGGGCGCTATTATCGGCGTGGGTATAGTCGCAAAGAACGGTATCCTGATGCTTGATTTCGTAGACGTGTTGCGTGCCCAGGGTATTAGTCTGGAGGAATCCCTGATTAAGTCAGGACATCGTCGCTTGCGTCCGGTTTTGATGACCTCCCTTGCCGCAGGGCTCGGCATGCTTCCGCTGGCATACGGAATTGGCAGTGGTGCAGACATGCTGAAGCCGCTTGCCATAGCGGTTATCGGTGCCCTGTGCATTTCAGTTCTCTTATCTCTTGTTGCCACACCTACGGTTTATTACCTGATGTTGAGATTGAAAGACAAACCTTCGATGCAGAAACTGGTTGCACACGATTAAGTGGTTGACCGAATACGGATTTATCAATACCGTGGTACCTGAAATGGGGATGGAGTCCCCCCGATTGAAACTGTCCCGGTAACAAGGGACTGATGACTCCTACTGCTAGTTGTAACGGCGGTAGGAGGCAATGAAGATAGGCCTCACCGTCTGGTGGGGTTTTTTATTTTCCGCCATTTGATACGTGTAAATGAAGCTCTGCGGGTTGACGCGTCCGGCATAGCTCTTTGAGCGACGACGGATAAAAAGAAGTATAACAACAAACAGGAGGTAATAATGAAGCTGCAAATCAAGTCTGTCAGTGCGATGGAAATTCTCGACTCCCGCGGAAACCCGACCTTGAAGGCGTATGTAACCCTGTCCAACGGCATGACGGCTTCGGCTGCCGTACCGTCAGGTGCGTCTACCGGCGAAAACGAAGCCGTTGAACTTCGCGATGGCGACAAGAAACGTTACGGCGGGAAAGGCGTTCTGAAGGCAGTCTCAAATGTGAACAAACTGATAGCCCCTAAACTTATCGGCAAGGACCCTTCCAACCAGGCGGAAATTGATAAGTTGATGATCAAGATCGATGGTACGTCAAATAAGGGCAAACTGGGCGCCAATGCCATACTTGGAGTTTCCATGGCAACCACAAGGGCCGCAGCCATGGCGGCAGATCTGCCTCTATATGAATATCTGGGCGGAGTTGGTGCCGTTTGCCTACCTGTTCCAATGATGAATATTCTCAATGGCGGCAAACACGCGGACAACAGCGTGGATCTCCAGGAGTTTATGGTTATGCCGATAGGCGCGCCATCGTTTACCGAAGCGCTTCGTTATGGCGCGGAAACTTTCCACGCCCTGAAGGGCATCCTGAAAAAGAAGAGTTATGCAACCAGCGTAGGCGATGAAGGCGGATTCGCCCCAAACCTGAAGAGCAATGACGAGGCATGTGAAGTCATCGTGGCTGCAATCCAGGCGGCTGGGTACAAGCCGGGTAAGGAGGTTGCCATCGCCCTTGATCCCGCAGCCAGTTCGTTCTATGAGAATGGCAAATACAATCTTGCCAAATCCGGCCAGGGCAAGAAGACCAGCACTGAAATGACGAAGCTCTATGAAAACTGGCTGAAGAAATACCCGATAATATCAATTGAAGATGGACTTGCCGAAAACGACTGGGATGGTTTCAAAGCGCATACGGCAAAGCTGGGTAACCGGATACAGATTGTGGGGGATGACCTGTACGTGACGAACACGAAGTTCATTGCACGCGGGATTAAGGAGAAGTCAACGAATGCGGTTTTAATCAAGTTGAACCAGATTGGCACTGTGACGGAGACGATCGAGGCAATACAGATGTGCCACAAAGCCGGCTGGGGATATGTCATTTCCCATCGTTCGGGTGAAACGGAAGATGCGTTCATGGCCGATTTTGCGGTGGCTATGGGCGGCGGCCAGATCAAGACCGGTTCAGCCTGCCGCAGTGAACGGATTGCCAAATACAACCGTCTGATCGAGATTGAACATGAGCTTGGCAGCTCCGCCCGTTTTGGATTTTAATCCATAAAGGAATTAAGGATGAGCCTAAGCCGTCGTAAATTCTTAAAACTGGCAGGATTAGGAGTTTCAGCTTCGTTGTTTCCTGCACAATGGCAGAATTCTATAGCCGCTTCTGATCCAGTGGTTGGCCAGAGACCCAACTTCCTTGTGTTTCTTGCCGATGACATGGGTTTTTCAGACGCTGGATGTTATGGCGGTGAAATACATACACCAAATATTGATAAACTTGCAGCCGCAGGCTTGAGGTTTACAAGTTTTTACAACACTGGAAGGTGCTGGCCGTCAAGGGCAAGTCTTTTAACGGGTTATTATCCCCAACAGATACGTGGCGACACTTTGCCGAACTTATTGCCAAACAAGCGAGGCAGGGTAATTGGTATTAAAGGAACCAGGCCGAAATGGGCCCCTTTACTTCCCGAGATGCTTAAACCTCTCGGTTACCGGAGTTATCACGCCGGCAAATGGCACATAAGCGGTAAACCCGTGAACAATGGTTTTGATGGTTCGTTCTTGTATGAAGATACAGACCATCATTTCTTGCCGAAACAACTCGTAACTGAAACAAACCAGCCGCAGCAAGAGACAAACTCTGAGGGTTATTACGCCAGTACAGCCATTGCTGACAATGTGATCAGGCAACTGAAAGAACATGCCCGAAAATATCCCGACAAGCCGTTTTTTGAGCTTGTGGCGTTTACTGAACCACATTTCCCCGTACAGGCTCCACGTGAGGATATTGACCGTTACCGGGATTCTTATCTCAAGGGCTGGGATGCGCTGCGGCTGGAACGCTTGAAGCGGATGAAAGAGATGGGAATTGTGAACTGTGATCTTGCGCCCCTTGATCCTGATATTTTACCAGCCTGGAATGCGACACCTGAAGAACTGAGAAAGGAAATCGGGCCGGGTGAAGTTCCAAATGCAGTCGCATGGAATACGCTCACAGAAGAGCAGAAGAAATTCCAGGCGACCAAGATGGCAATTCATGCCGCAATGGCGGATCGAATGGATCGTGAGATCGGGCGTGTTCTGGAACAGCTCAAGGCGATGAATGCCTTGGATAATACCGTAATAATGTTTGTATCGGACAACGGCGCAAGCGCGGAACAGATGATCAGGGGTGGCGGTCACGACAAATCGGCACCGCCTGGTTCGGCAAAATCATTTCTCTGTCTCGGGCCGGGCTTCTCGTCGGCAGCTAATACTCCCTTCCGTTTGCACAAGTGCTGGGTTCACGAGGGTGGAATTTCGACGCCATTCATTGTTCACTGGCCGGCGGGAATAAAGGCGCGCGGCGAACTGCGTCATGGTGTTACCCACCTCGTTGATATTCAGGCTACACTGATGGACCTGGCGGGGGGCAAAGGGCCTAATAATGCAGATAACGCGGCGAAACCAGCACGACCTGGAATAAGCCTTGTTCCGGCTTTTGAAAAAGACGGCGCTGTTCAGCACGATTATCTCTGGTGGTATCACGAACACAATAAGGCAATTCGCAGCGGGGACTGGAAGCTTGTGTCCAAGGGGGATAACGGGCCATGGGAACTCTATGATATGAAAATGGACCGGTGCGAATCAGAAAATCTAGCTGGGAAATATCCGGGAAAAGTCAGAGAATTATCAGCAAAGTGGGAAGAACACGCCAAACAATTCTGCGAACTCGCTCTCGCTGATGAAAAAGACACAGGCTCAAATGCAAAGCCAATAGAAACCAGGGATGACAAAGATTAAGACCTGCTTTCTGAAGAAAAGGAATAATAATGAATAGACGTGATTTTATACGTTTGCTTGGCGTAGGAGCAGTATCGGTAGCAATGCCGTCTTTTCTTGCAGCCCAGAGCAAGGATTCAAAGCGACCGAACATTGTTTACATCATGTCTGATGATCATGCCGCACATGCTGTCAGCGCTTATGGCAGCAAAATTAACCAGACGCCAAATATTGACCGAATCGCCGAAGACGGAATTAGATTCAACCACTGTTATGCGGTGAATTCCATTTGTACGCCAAGCCGGGCAACCATTCTTACCGGCAAGTACAGTCACCTTAATGGAGTGGCTTTCTTCAACCGATTTGACGGCTCACAGCCGACAGTGGCAAAATATCTCCAGGCGGCTGGTTACTATACCGGCATGATCGGTAAATGGCATCTTGGGACCGAACCGACAGGGTTCGACAAGTGGGCCATACTCCCCGGACAGGGGAAATATCATGATCCTGACTTTATGAAGCCTGATGGTTTGAGTGTCATTAAAGGATATGTGACAGATATCATTACCGACATGTCCTTAGACTTCATAAAAAACCGTCCGCAGGGCAAGCCCTTCTTCCTGATGTGTCACCATAAGGCTCCTCACCGTAACTGGCAGCCTGATGAAGAACATAAAAAGATGTTTGAGAACAGAGAAATTCCTGAACCAGCAACCCTGTACGATGATTATTCAACGAGAACAGATGCTGCCCGTGAGGCAACCATGACCATCAAAAATGATCTTAACAAGAATGATCTAAAAATGGATCCACCCACAGGTCTGGAGGGCAAAGCTCTTCTCAAATGGAAGTATCAGCGTTACATGAAGGATTACCTTGCATGTATAGCGTCTGTTGATGACAACGTCGGCAGGCTGCTTGACTTCCTGGACAAGGCAGGACTTCGAGAGAACACTATTGTTATTTATACCAGCGACCAGGGATTCTTTCTCGGCGACCACGGCTGGTATGACAAGCGGTTCATGTATGAGGAATCAATAAAGATGCCGTTTCTCGTGCGGTGGCCAGGCGCTGCAAAGCCCGGCTCCGTACAGGACGGGCTTGCCATCAACCCTGATTTTGCGCCTACATTCATGGATGCCGCCGGCCTGCCTGTGCCGGTTGACATGCAGGGGAAGAGCCTGGTTCCTCTGATAAAAGGAGACATGCCCGAGAACTGGCGGACGAGCTTTCATTATCGTTATTATGATGAGAGCGAAGAACACCATGTTAGATCTCACTATGGTGTACGAACGAAAACGCACAAACTGATCTATTTCTGGAAGCAGAATCAATGGGAGATGTATGACCTGGTAACTGATCCGGGCGAATTGAGGAATCTGTATGACGATCCGCGGCAGGGAAAGATTGTCGAACAGTTGAAAGCTGAGATGTATCGGTTAAAGAAAGAACTTAAAGACGATGATCAGTTTGCTGACAGGCAAATACCTTATGAAGTTGATAGCGGGTCGGCAAGAAAAGCAAGAAGCGGCTGGATAAACAGGCTAAGTTGGAATCTCTGAAAACGAAGGAATGGACGCTATGGAGGCTGTGTGGCTGCAATCTGCCCTGTGGATTGGGCTAGCGCTGTTGTCGTCGTTGATCTCTATCAGGGTGGCAATCTCAGTCGCATTGATCGAGATTGTCGTAGGGTCATTTGCTGGAAACTGGCTGGGGTTGGCCCCGAATCCATGGGTCAACTACCTGGCGGGAGTGGGTTCCGTTCTGCTCACATTCCTGGCAGGAGCAGAAATTGATCCTGCGGTAATAAAAAAGCATTTCTGGTCAAGCATGCTTATAGGGGCCGCCGGGTTCTTTGTTCCCTTCTTCGGGGTTCTTTTGTATACGCGGTGTGTAAGCGGTTGGAACTGGCAGCAGGCCGAGATTGCCGGCCTTGCTTTATCCACGACATCTGTGGCTGTTGTTTATGCAGTCATGGTGGAAACCGGTTATAACCGCCACGAGGTTGGCAAGATTATCCTTGCGGCATGTTTCATTAATGATCTGGGTACTGTACTGGCGCTTGGGGTGCTCTTTGCCAATTACAACATATGGCTGATCTTGTTTGCAGTGGTAACTGGACTGTTGATGTGGCTGTTGCCCAAATTTGGACCGTGGTTTTTCAAGAAAGTGGGAAATCGCATTAGTGAACCTGAAATCAAATTTATCCTTCTGATCCTGTTCCTGCTTGGTGGATTGAGCAGTATGGCAAAGAGCGAAGCGGTGCTGCCGGCTTACCTTATTGGCATGGTGATGGCGCCTTTCTTTCTCAAGGAGCGTATTCTGGCTCAACGTATGCGGGTTATGGCGTTTACTTTACTTACGCCTTTTTTCTTTCTGAAAGCGGGATCGCTGGTGAAGTTTGGCGCAGTGGCCGCCGGTGCCGTGCTAATTCTCATACTGTTGGGGGTCAAGATAGCCACAAAGTTCGTCGGCATCTGGCCGCTCACGAGGCTATTCAAATTTGAGAAGCGGGAAGGAATGTATATCACCCTATTGATGTGTACAGGGTTGACATTCGGCAGTATTTGCGCGCTTTTCGGACTGACAAACGGTATAATAAATCAGGATCAATACACAGTACTGGTAACGGCTGTAATAGCAAGCGCTGTAGTGCCGACAATTATTGCGCAGCGATGGTTCCAGCCTGAGATTGAAGACACAGAGGAGGAAAAATAATGCATAAGAGACTTCTGCATGGCTTGGATGGGTCGGAAGGGTCGTTTAAGGCGTTGGAAGAAGCGCTTGACCTGGCTAAACAATATGGAGCGGAACTGCACACATTGTCAGTTGAAGAAGTTCCACACTATACCGAGACTATCGGAGAGTTTGTCGAGGAGAAAGAAGCTGTAAACGGTGCATTCAAAGATGCGCTTAAGAAAGCCCGTGAAATGGCATCGACAAAGAGCGTGACTATGCATTGCCATGTCATTCTGGGGCATGAAGTAAAAACATTTGTCGAATTTATCAAGCAACGTGGATTTGACCTGCTGGTAATCGGGTTCATGGGCCACTCGGCACTGTACGACCGTGTGATGGGAAGCACCTGTCAGAGCTTGGTGCGACTTGCGCCGTGTTCTGTTGTCGTTGTGAAATAGGCGCCTGAGGCTGGGAATAATTTGGACCGTAAACAACAATGTGTGAAAAACAGTGTATCCCGGCGCAAAAAATATCCTGCAAAAGGTTGAAGCTGTCCAACAGCGTTTTGGATTAGTCTCTATCGCACCCCAGTTGAATGCCTGCCGGTCTTTGATAGCCCGGACGGATACCATTGAAGTCGCTGTATTTGGACGTTATAAATCGGGCAAAAGCTCGTTTCTCAATGCATTGGCCGGCATGCAGGTGTTACCCGTTAGCGTCTTGCCAGTTACGGCTGTCCTCACAAAATTACGCTACAGCTCAATGGAATCGGCCGGCGTAACGTTTATGGATGGTCACTATGAAACCATCGGGATCGGTGAAATCAACCGGTATATTACCGAAGAAAAGAATCCCGGGAACGAGAAACGTGTCACTACTGTTCATGTCGAGGTGCCAGGGATTGCAGATTACCAGGGATTGGAATTCATTGATACGCCGGGAACGGGAAGTCTGTTCAAGCACAATACCGAAGTAGCCCTCAACTGGTTGCCTTATGCCGCTGTTGCACTGGTTGTTGTAAGCGCAGACCAGCCGCTTTCAGAGGAAGACATCGGTTTTATCAGACAATTGTGCCAACATACGCCTCAAGTTGCCTTGATACTGTCCAAGTCGGACCGGGTCAGGGATGCTGACCTTGAAAAAATACTGAAGTTTTCCCGTTCGCATCTGCAGAACGAGTTCAAGGCAGATATTCCAATTTACGTTTTCAGTTCAATTTCCCCGGCCAGTGATTCCAGGATTGCGGGATGGCGTAAACTGCTTGATGAAGAATTATTGATACCCCTTCGAAGTAATCGTGCTGTCCAGCAAACCAGAATACTACGTCACAAATTTGAACACCTCATTGGCGAATGTAACGGACTGCTGAATGTGGCAATGTCGGCAGCCAGGCGATCGGCAGATGAAAGGGAAAAGATTAGGCAATATGTTTTTGAGGAAGGCCAGAGCTTGCCGCTGGTACAAAAGGAAATTCGCCTTCTCGTGTATGATTTCAGATCTACGCTGATAGACCGGCTATGGAAACATCTGGAGAAATTCCAAAAGGAAGTAATTGGTCGGATCACGGCAGATTTCAACACCGAATCGGTAAAATGGCACGGAAACCTGTGGACCCTGACACGAAAATATGAAGAATGGCTTCATGCATCCCTGGTACGGGAAATGAAGATGCTTTCCTACAGGGAAAGACAGCAGCTTCTTGCCCCCTTGAAAGAAGCAGAAGCAGGGCTCAAGCGCATTGCAGAAAATGCTCTTAACAGGTTAACAGAAAGAGTCTCAAAAGTACTGGGTATATCGCTTCCTTCCCCTCAACACTCATTGACCCTGACTCAACCGGAAGCGCCTGACGTGAGTGTGGGCCGCATATTTGATACAGCCTGGGACAGTTTATGGCTCTTTATACCTATGATACTCTTCCGTTCTGTTGTGAAAAAGCACTTCATGAGGCGAATCCGATGGGAGGTCGAAAAACATATTGCCCGGACCGCATCGCAATGGGCAAACCGGATTAACAAGGCCATTGAAAATGCTTCCAAGGCGGAAGATACATACGCGCAGGAACAGATCACCACGTTTCAAAAAATGCTTTCTGAGTCTGACTCCAGAATACCTGCTCTTGAAGTCGCCTTGGCCGATCTGGTCCAGACCCGAAAGGCATTGGAAGAATACTTTTTCCATGAAACCACAGATGAAGAAGAAAAGATCAAGACGTAAGCTTAGCTCCATAGAACAGGCAAAACGCAGGGAAGAAGTTCTGCGTCCACACGGCGGGCTGGGCTACGATCATTATGTGCTGGCATTACACATGATACAGCGTGAAGCGTTCTCCACGGCCGAATCGGAACTGCTTCACGCTGTGTGGCTCAACCCGTATGAAGCCAGGTTCATGCGGCAATTGGCCTGGTGCCTTTATCGGATGGGTAAGTACGACGAAGCAAGGGAGTGGATATTCAAGGCGCTGCAACAGAAACCGGACGTTCAGGAAACGAAAGATATCATGCAGCTGATTGAAGAGAAAAAGGAATAATTCGGCATCATTCCAACATTCATTGCGCAACGCTGGTTTGCTCCAGGTTTGTCGGATGAAGACAAAGAAGAGATGCTGGCCGTCGAGGAAGAAAGCCTTTAAATTGGGCAGAAGCCACGACCCTTCGGGGCGAATCTTGCCGTTCTTCTGTTTGGGCAACGCGCCCATTCCTCGCGCAAGCTTTAGCACGCGGAGTCGCTCCATGCCTGTCAGACAAACCATGCTGCGGGATCGACGCCGTAACAGGCTTTCAGCTTGTCATAGAGCGCAGGATGTTCTTCTTTCATTTCTTCCGGCAGCTCGAAAAAGGTCTCAGTTGCCACGGCAAAGAATTCCGCCTCGTTCCGGGTGCCATAGTCATCAAGAACATCCTCTTCATTCCGGGCTGTTTTCTCTTTCAACCGCCGGAATTCCTCACCCATCACCCTCGCCCACCCCGCGTAGTCTCTGCTTTTGGCAAGCAGAGGAACCCCGTCGGCAACGGAACCGTTTTCCTGGTCAAGCTGGTGGGCAAACTCATGCAGGACAACATTTCGCCCCGCAGTATATTCCCCGATTTCCTCCTTGAGGTCCCTCCACGCGATCACAACCGCCCCGGTAGCCCACGACTCCCCCGCCCGGAAAGATACCCCATGCACATGTGTTGAGCCGATTGCAGACATCTCTTCCCCAACGTAAGAGTGCGGGTAAACAAGAATTGACTTGAGCCGCGGGTAATAACGGGTCTTCCTGTTCAGCAGGAGCATGCAGGCAAGCGCCGCAATCGTGACCCTTATTTCATCCGTGATTCGGATCCCGCCGCAGCCTTCAAAGCGCTTCTCGGCAAGAAAGATGTTGATATGGCCGTGCAACTGGGTCTTGAGATCCTCCGGAAGATAACGGTACAGGGACACCTTTGACTCAAACAGGCTTTTCCACTCAGCCGGAAATGGCGCATTCCGCAGCTTCTTCCGCCTGATCCGGCGCTGCACCGGTCGCAAAACAAAAAGGGCAGTAAGCAAGCCGCACAATATAAGCAGACAATATGATACCCATGTCATGAGCGAGCAATCTTCTTCTCCCGTTCTGTCAACCTTGCCCTGGTCATGCGTTCACGTAGACCACCTTGTTCTACGAAATCTTTTTCCAGTCGCCTGATTTGCTGATCGAGAAGATAGTTGGTAACCTTAATCAGGCCAATTATCACATTGGCGCAGATGGCCGGATCTTGATGCTCAACACCCTTCTTAAAGGTTTCGTATTTAACATCTGATTGTCGATTCAGAGATTGCAGCCGCTTTACATAACGGTGGTCTTTTGGCCACTCCTCGATGCCTCGCAACCGCAGGAAATCCCGGTAATCTGTCAGCAATTCCTCAAGGCTGGCCCGCGCCACGTTGGTCAACTTGATTTCCATTTCCTTCGAGGTCCCTGAAGCCATACTGCCCTCAACAATGTTCTGCTTCCCGGAACGGGCTGCCTGAACCATCTGGTCATAAGTGCGGTCACGCTTGCCAAAGAACCGATCGCAAAATCGCACCGTAGCGTCAAAAACGATCTCGGCTTTCTTAAAAGCCAGAAGGTCTTGGTATCCGCCATGAGGCGGAATAAAATGTTCCGTCATGTATTCAATTCCTTATAAAGACGTAAGCGACAAAAGGGACTTCAGCCTTTTGTCGCTTACGTCCCTTGAGTCGCTTATACAACCCTGCCTTCAGCCCCCACCCTACTCAACCTCAATCGTGAAGCTCTCGGAATGACTGTTGAACTCGGGCGCGTACATGCACTGGATATCCGCAATGCCGCTCTGATACTTTCCGCGATGCACCACACGCGTCGAATACTCGAATACGTAGATCCCCTTCGGCAGGTAATCGATGAAGAAGTGACTCGCCGTATCACGCGTGGATTCATAATAAGCCAGCCCGTCCTGGTACTTGTAGCGCGAGATCACATTGACCGGCTCGACCCCGCTCCCGCGCTGGTCCTTCATGTGGACATATTCCATGTCCCGGTCAGTCCTCAACTCAACTCGCACAACCAGTTCATCCCCAACCTTCACCTTACCTTTCACCGGCTCCAGGACCTGCCCCTTTTTCGTTGCAACCTTGGTATAAAGCGCCTTCTTAAGCTTCAACGGCGTGCCCTCATGAGGCGTGACCTTTGTCATGTCCTCCAGGTACTGCCAGTGCACGCTCCCCCACGCCACACCCTGGTCAACCTTCTTGACGGTTATCTCACCCATCTTCGGCTTGATCTCGGCAGGCGTGAATTTCTTTTCGTAGAAGCCGGTTCCGGCCTCGACGTTCTCCGGCTTGATACTCATGCCGCCAAGGGACACCTCCACCAGCGTATCGGATGCGAGGTTATTCACGCCCCTCAACAGCAGGCCGTATACCGCGTCAGCCGTCGCTTTTGTCGTCTTCCAGTCCTGCGTCTGCTTCTGCTTCAACAGCCAGACTTTGCAGTCTTCTACCGCCTGTTCATCTTTCATGACCTCCGCAAACGCCTCTATCATCAGCGCCTGGGTCTCGATCGGCGCGCGGTACCACCACCACGACAGCTCGGTCTCGCGCCAGAACATCCCCATTTCTTCGTCCGTCACCGACCGCTCCTTGATCGACTTCATTATGTCCACAGGCGTGGCCGCATCACCGAACCGCAGCAGCGCGAGCGCAAGGTGTCCCTGCGACTGCCGGTTGGCAAGCCTCAGCCAGTACTTCTGGGCCTGGCCGACAAAGTAATCAACCGCCTCTTTCGGTGCGCCCTTCACCGGCCGGTCTTTAAGGAAGAAACTCCTGCCGTAAAGATAAAGCGCTATGGTTTCGCTGAGATGGTTCTCGTCCTTGTTGTCATGGCGCAATATTTCCCGGTAAATATCATTTATCCAGTTATCGAGCCTTCCCAGCGACTTCACCGCTGGATTCATATCAACTTCCACGCCGAGATGCCGCATCCGCCCGAACCCGGTCGTTATATACAAAGTGATGTAGTCATTGCCCAGACCGCCCGGGAACCACGGCCACGAGCCGTCGTGCAGCTGCATCTCTGAAAGCTTGGCAAAACAGCGACTGACCTCGTTATCCATGCGGTTACTGTCGAACAGTATGCCCACATTTTTCCGCGCCTGGCTTTCCGACAACGCCTGCCTGAGCCACGGCGTCTCCTCGATCATCACTCCCTTTAGGTCCTGGTTCTTTTCAAGAGGACTGTCCAGTGCGGGGGTCCCCTTCCACTGGTCGAATATCCGCCGGATCTTCGGATCAGAATTGGCAATAAACCGGGCCAGCGTGTTGGCATAAAGCCTGTTGAACGTCTGCTCCGAGCATTCGTGCTGGAACTCCATGAGGTAAGGAAGCGCCATCACCGCATACCATGACGGATTCGATACCATCTGGACGGCCAGGTTCTGGTGCTTCAGCGTATCGGACTTCCCTGATTTCACGAGCTTCTTGAATTCGAATTTCTTCGTCCCCGGCCCGCGAATGGGCAGAGGCAGGGACTCGGTCACCATTATCCGCCTCGACAGTACCGGCACGTAACCTTCCTCGCCGTCCGATATTTTGCCAGTCGAGCCGACTGCCTTGTACGACAGGAACCCCATGCCGTCCGGCACAGTGATCTTCCATGAGAAACTGCGCGACTCCTTCGCCGGAATATTGAATGACTGATCCTGGACCTTGTTTCCAAGCTGTTCATCGACCGGCTTTTCGGTCCGCGCGTCATTGAAAGCCAGGCGGACCTGCCCCTTCTGCGCCGTTTCGGTCTGGTTGGAGACTTTCACCGTAAACTCCAGCACATCCCCCTCCCGCATAAACCGCGGCGGATTCGGCTGGACCATGATGTCCTTCGACGTGACCGCCTCGCCCTGCAGGAAACCTGACCGCATATCCCTGTCATGGGCAAATCCCAAGAACCGCCAGGTCGTTAGCGCTTCCGGCATCGTGAATGTCATGCGGACAACGCCGTTGCTGTCGGAAACAAGCTGGGGGAAAAAGAACGCGGTTTCATTCAGGTTCTTACGCGCGGCCACCTTGCCGAGATCAGGCTTCGGCCCGGAATCGCCGCCGCCTCCTTCTCCGCCAGCCGCTTCCTCTCGAACACCATTTCCATCTTTATCTGCTTTTGCTTTCGCCACAGGCGCGCAAGCGGCAACTGAAAGTTCTGCACATGCCGGGGCCGCATCCATGTAGTCAACGGAACGGGCTTCCGCTTTTTTTGCCATACCCCCAAAAAGCCTTCGCCCTTTCACGAAACCATAGCCGTAGAAATTCTCCGTAAGATCATAAGGGAACTTCCTGTACCTGATTTCATTGCTCACATAGTTGTTTTGCCATGAAACCCTCATATGCTGGAAATGTTTCAGGACATTAAGAAAGTCCGCGTTCAAGGAAGTGTAATCTTCATAGAAGAATGAAAAACGCGGCATCCAGTTGTGAGGCAGGAAGGCATCAAGTGACTGGTCGTAGAGCGTTGCCACCATCTCGGCCACGGCTTTCCGGGCATCAGGTCCGCTTACTACAGCCGTCCACGTTTCCTTCTGGCCGGGCTGGAGTTTTGAGACGAGATGTTCCCATTTCAGCTCCAGTTCCTTGTTGTGCCATGGGACTTCAACCTTCCTTGTGTCCAGGTAAGCCCGGTTCTCGCGCACCTGTGTAACGTGCAGGAAGAATCCGCCGCGCAGGTTTTCGTCAACCGCCTGTTTTACTGCAGACTGGGTTTCCCCGGCCTTTGTCCAGTAGCGCTTGACGATTTTGTTCCGGTGCTCGATTTCGACGACCGCCCTGCCAGCGTCATAGCCGGTCCCCCACACCGCCATGAATTCCTTCCCGGGCTCCGAAGACCACGCCGGCGCGGAAAACATATGCGGAATCTTGAGCGACAGCTTGTCAGCCGCCGGGTTTATCACCTTCACAGGAAGAAGCGCCTTGACCTTCTTACCGAACCGGTCCTGCGTTTCGGCGACCGCCCGGTATATCCCGGCCCCCAGTTTGAATTCCAGGGAAGCCAGCCCGTTTGTGGCGGTGTTGAATTTCTTTTCGGCTTCAACACCTCCAAGTTCCCAGTTATTGGGATCGGACATGTCCGGCGACCGGTCAATGGAATTATTATCATAGTAGTAATTGTGCCACTGGCGCAGTTTTGCCCGCTGGACTTTTTCCGGCGCCTTAAGCCGGTAAACCTTTATTGTTCCATCCGAGGCCTGTCCTTCGCCGTCAAGGGTTGTTGTAGTCAGTTTTATTTTAACAGGCTTTTCTTCAGTCTGCCAGTCATCGGCCGACATCACCGCCTGCAGCGCCACGTAACCGACATTGACGCCGCGCTGGGCCGAACGGGTCTCCCCGGCTGAATCCGTCACATCCGCAAAAACTTCGTAAATAAAAGTCGGTTCGTCTTTTTCCGGAACCGATAGATCGGGTTTCGCTGTGAATTCAATATTAAACGAACCGTCATTCCCGGACGTCAGGACTCCATGAGTGATTTCCTGGCTTGAAGATGACCGGGGATTGGGCCAGTAGCAGAACCAGTAGTACCAGTATGGAAACCGGACCTGGCGAACTATGCGGTATTTGACCTGCGCGCCGTCTATGGCCGCGCCGGTATATGCCATTGCTTTTCCGGAGAGGCTCACCTTGTCATTCAGCCGCGCCGCAGTTTTGGGCGCTTCCAGTGTAACCTGGAACTTCGGGCGCTTGTACTCTTCGACCTGCACCGACGCGGCGCCGGGCGGACTGTGTGTCCGGATCATCATTGACCCCATCAGCCTGTCGCGCGGGGCAGTGAAACTTCCCGCAAATGATCCGTAGTCATTGCACTGGCGCACCTGTTTTGCGATTTCCTTGCCGTTGGAATCAACGAATTCAACGGTCAGCGTCTGATTGCCTATAAGATGGTAATCATTCTTCAGTTGATCCACGTTCATGCAGATGCCCTTGTACTCAATGGTCTGGCCCGGCCGGTAGATCGCCCGGTCGGTGAAGAACACAGTCTGGTTGTGCGAATAATTCCTGTTGTAATGATATGAGTTGTATTCGCGGGCTGAAGCCACTTCCCGGCCGTTGAAACGCGCGCGGATAAGGTAACTCCTGTATTGCTTTGGTGTGAAACTGAAGAAACCATTTTCGTCGGTATTGGGCATTTCGGCACGGATGCGGTCGCCTTCATTGTCGAGGAACCAGCCTTCAACCGCGGCGCCGCTTATCGGTTCTCCTGATTTTGCATCAAGCACAAATCCCTCGATATTGCCTTCCCTTGTCCTGACAACGATCGACATGTCGCTCACCCAGATATCCACGAATGAAATCTGGTTATCACCATCGCCGAACGACGGGTTATGGCTAGCAATAACGAAATAGTAACCGGAATTCAGCGTCTCCGGAGTCGGGAGTTCCTCGGAACGCTCCTTGAAATCGGGTGTCGCCGGAAGTTTCGCGGACCATTCGAACACGGGTTTCTCAGCCAGCAGTTTCTTCCGGTCAGGATCGTTCAGGTACTCGGGCCTGCTGTGCTTCCGGTTCAGGAAGTAGTCCCAGTCCCATGCGACTACGCGGAAATAGACTTCAGTGACATTCTTGTACCGCACGCTGATTTTTGGATGGCAGTCGTTCCAGACGTATTCACTCGATATGGCCGCAGATTTGGATTCAATCCCGGCTATCAGGTTATGGCATGACCGGCCGCCGGGGCTGTTCGAAAAGGCCTTCTCGCCCCGCAGAGCCGTCTCACGCGCCTCAACCAGTGATCCCTCGTCGCGCAGTATGCCTGCGAGATGAAACAGGGCCATTGCGGAAAGCTCGTGGTCTTTCATCTGTTCGGCGAATGCCGCCAGCGCTTTTTTGGCCCTGGCATTCTTTGTTTCGCCGAATGACGTGTTCTTCCCGTAAAGTATTCTCGCAAGGTCAACATCGCCGAAAGCTGCCGGATCCGTATCGGGCTCGTGGAACCGCATCAAATCCTGGTAAAGGCAGACAGCCCTGTATACCGGGGAATCCGTATCCGTGACTGCCGGCTTCCAGGAAAGGAATTTTCCAGCGGAATCGAAGACCGGATCCTCGGCGGAAATCTCAAAAACATCCTGCGGCTTGGCGGCCGCCTGTTCACCGGAGGTGTAGAAACCCAATGCCTCATTGGCGATGAAGTCATACATCGTCGGGCGGTACGCGTCCGGCATTGTGCCAGTTTCGATAAGGTCATTGTAGGACGCGACGGGAATCTTCTTCAGCATATCAGCGGCGGAAAGCGCGCTCCGGTATTTCTTGTCGATCTCCGCGAAAAGCCGGGGCAGGTCCCACGTGGTGAAATCCTTGCCCGGCGCCTGGGACGTGGCAGTCCTCTGCATGAAGCGCCACCTGTTGTTCTGGAAATAATGCCAGTACCAGTTGGCCTGTATGGCGTGGAGCAGAGGAACTGTTTCTTTCGGAGCCTTAGCGATTTCGGCTTCAATCCTTGTAATCTTCTCTTCCGGTTTGTTTCCCTGGATATTGCCTTCAAGGACTATTTTCCTGCACATCGCCTTTACCGCCATGCCGTAATCCTTGGCGGCAAGAGCCTGTTTTATAATCGGTTCCAGCGCCTGGATCGCAGTCTTGGGCAACCCCTTTTCAATAGCCTGGTCAACCTCCTTCCACTGCGCGTCATATGCTCCGGCAACAACAAAGAAAACCATAACACCCGACACTATGACAGCCAGCAAAGGTTGTTTACATCTCATAAAGCATCACTCCCTTCATTAATGCAAAAACGTAGGGGCGCCGCTTGCCGGCGCCCGCGGGCGTCAACAAGCGACGCCCCTACAAGTGCTTCTTAGCTATTAGACGCTTCTGCCTCCCGTTTCCTTCAAAGATTCTATTGTTTTTTAGGATTTACGCTTGCGCACTGCCTCATCTCTAAAGCCCCTGTTTACAGCGCACCGCTTCTCACGGCCTTTGCACCTGCCCGCTCCCGACCAAACGGGAGGGCAGGCGGGAGCAAAGGCCCTACAAGAAGTATAGATTATTCGACAATCAGCAGGTTACCCCGCCTAATCCTTATCAATCTGAACCTTCCCTCTGAGATCTTTCTTCACAGACTGACGATGCTTGCCCTCCAGCATTCTTTCTTTCTGCCGGCGCGATCTCCTCCGTTTCTGCCGCCGTATCTTCTCCCACTCCTGCCGGCGGGCGCTCTGCGCGCCCAGGATCCTCTGCTCAATCCGGTCGCAAAGTTCCCTCCTCGCCAGGAAACGGTTCAGGGCACGTGACCGCTCGCGCTGGCACTTGATTTCAATGCCGGTAGGCACATGACGCAGGTAGACACAGGAAGATGTCTTGTTCAGTTTCTGGCCGCCCTTGCCGGACCCCAGCACGAACTTTTCAACCAGGTCGGCCTCCCTTATACCAAGCCGGAACATGCGCTCTGCAATCGCTGTTGTTTTGGAAGAACTCATAAAACCCTCACTCATCATCTTTCCGTATATGTAGGGGCGCTGCTCGCCGGCGCCCGTGCCCGGCATTCCGCGTCCCGGTGGAACAGTTTGGCCCGCGGGCGGCGACTAGCGCCGCCCTACATGACACCAAAGCAATACAACGGTACTAAATTTGTCCTTTGACTGAAGACTTCCGAATGCTATGTTGCCAGAAACACCGGTTAAATCAATAGCGGAGATAAATCATGGCACGGACTGAAGTAGCATACCTGGGCCCGGTCGGCACATACTCCCATCTGGTCGCCGAGAAAAGATTCGGCCGGAAATGCAGGCTGGTGCCGTTACCAACAATAAGTGACGTCTGCTCCTTCGTCTCAAAGAAGCCGTCACGCAGCGGGATCGTCCCGATAGAGAATTCTTCCGGCGGGGCAATCTACGAGACAGTGGACATACTGATGGCGAACATGCCGCGCATAAATGTGACGGAAGAGCTTTCCCTCGACGTCAAGCTTGCGCTGTTGGGCCGCAGGAATGAAAAAATAAATGTTCTCTATTCCCATTTCGCCCCTCTTGAGCACTGCATAAAATGGGTTAAACATCATCTTCCCGGCGTCCAGAAGACCGTCGTTACGAGTACTGCCCTCGCGGCGCAGCATGTCGCCAGCGAAAAGGGAGCCGCAGCGCTTGGCAGCAGAAGGCTTGCGCCCCTCTATAATCTTGATGTCCTCAAGTATCCGGTCGAGGCGGATGTGCCCAATATCACGATGTTCCTTTCCATTGCGGGGCAGAAGGCAGTCATGCCGGGCAGCAAGAAAACATCCATCGTTGCCAAACTGCCGAACAAGCCGGGCAGTCTTTGTACATTCCTCGAAGCTTTCCGTAACGAGAACGTGAACCTTTCGCGCATCCTTTCCCGCCCTATCCGCGGGTGCCCGAGGGAATACGCCTTCATGGTCGATATCCAGGGAGGCATCAACGAACGGAAAGTGAACAGGGCGCTGTCAACCGCGCGAAAGGCCTGCGTCCAAATCAGGATCATAGGCTCTTACCCGTCAAGACCGCCTTATCGGTCATAGGTCAACAATCACGGCAGATCCCGGCGAAACCCTATATCTATCGAATTGTAGTTCGGGCTTGAATTGGTCTCCACTTCGCCAAGCAAAACCCA